>Ga0209023_10000185_pt1 | contig 107850 bp, 97 predicted proteins | sample LakOneMetagenome_FD_187468 | JGI IMG/M metagenome (GOLD analysis project Ga0209023, IMG submission 187468) | Freshwater and sediment microbial communities from Lake Erie, Canada (SPAdes) (version 2) | ecosystem: Environmental > Aquatic > Freshwater > Lentic | place: Lake Erie, Canada...
GTATTGGCATCAATAGCGATTTGTGACATCGCGGCCAATCCCATTTTTCTTTCGATGGCTGGGGAAACTACGAAGGGTCCGATGCCTACGTTAAGTTCGCTTAGTTTGATGGAAGCAAATTGTGTCGCCATACAATAATCGGTAGCGGCTGCAATTCCGACACCACCTCCTACAGTTTTTCCTTGGATTCTTCCGATGATGAATTTCGGGCATTTCCGTAGCGCATTGATCACGTTGGCAAATCCGGAGAAAAAAACTTTTCCCGTGGCTGCATCGTTGATGGCTACTAATTCCTTGAAACTCGCTCCGGCGCAAAACGTTCGGTCGCCACCGCTTTGCAGAATAATGACTTTGATATCATCATTTTTCCCAGCATTGGTGATGGTTTCGGCTAGTTGTGCTAGTATCGTTCCCGGCAAGGAATTCTGTTCGGGATGAAAGAACTCGATGGTAGCAATTTGGTTTTCGATCGTTTGTTTGACGTAGGGTTCCATTTTTATATTCTTTTTGACCGCAAGGGTTGTTTTTTGTGTTCTATGCCCTAGCCCCGATAGTAGTGAAAATCCTTTTGTGACGGTGTTCGGCACAAAAGATTGCAACGGATAGCGGGATTAGCTTCTTATAAAATATTAAATTGTTCGAAATGATGGTTCAAATGTTTTCGTTCTACTAAATACCACTCGTAGCGGTTCATTTCTCCGAAGACGGCATTTTTCAGGATGCTATCGGGGTGTTGTTTGTGGTGCGCCAGATATTCGGATCGGGCTTCCATCATTTTTTGTTTGGCGGTCTCTAGATCGGGATGTTTGACTTCGTTTATTTTTGATTTTTCGGCTAGTGGAAATTCGAAATTCGCTGGCATTTTGGTGTAATCATAGAGCGTATTGTGGACTTTATCTAGAATTTTTTCCGGTGTTTTGATTTCGAAATCTTGTATTTCGCCGGAAGCGATTCGATAGCTGTATTCTAAATGCTCGATCATGTGCTGCGGCGACATCGTTCCCCATTTGGGTTTGGTGTCGGCCTTTACTTTGTTCAAACACTCTTGAATTTTGGCTTCGGTCATTTCGACGAATACTTCTTGCTTTTTTTGCACCATTGTTAGAATCGTGGCTACGGCAACCAATTCGTCTTCGGTATCAAAAACCTCAACGAACCATTTCACAATGCCGCTTGGGTGCTCAGCGGATGCTACGTCTCTATCGATTTTTTGTTTGCACGTTAAGCGCACGTAAACCGTGTCATTGTGATAGATTGGGCGTAAAAACCGACATTCCTCTAAGCCGTAATTCGCGGCAACGGGACCTTTGTTAGGATAGACGAACAATCCGGCGGCGGCGGCTAAGATGAAATAGCCATGGGCCGTTCTCTTTTTGAAGATACTGCCATCTAAAGACGTAATATCGGTGTGTGCGTAGAAATGATCCCACGTGATGTTGGCGAAACTAATAATATCGGTATCCGTAACAGTCCGATTGTGGGTTTTGATGGACATGCCAGGTTGGATGTCTTCCCAATGGTATTGAAACGGGTGTTGGGTAGTTTCTTTGTATTTGGAATTCGGCTGATAAATGCCAGTGATTTCGGTCAATGTGGTTGGCGAGCCTTGAATGGCGCACCGTTGCATGTAATGCGTAATACCGCGAACGCCGCCCATTTCTTCACCACCGCCCGCGCGACCAGGGCCACCGTGCACTAGCAAGGGCAATGGCGAACCGTGACCGGTGCTTTGCTTGGCGTTTTCTCGGTTCAATACTAAAATTCTTCCGTGATGGGAAGCGGCGTTGATGACGTAGTCTTTGGCAATTTCGTCATTGTTGGTTACGATAGAAGACACTAACGAACCTTTTCCCATTTGGGCGAGTTCGATGGCTTCGTCTATGGTTTTGTATGGCATTAGCGTAGAAACAGGTCCGAACGCTTCGATTTCGTGAACAGCAGTATTTTGGAATGGTTGGTCTTCTCTAAGTACAATTGGACTTACAAAAGCACCTTTTTCAGTAGCACCGATTAGGTTGATGATTTCCAAATCGCCGTATACTAATTGCGCTGATTTTGACAATTCGCCAATTCTGTTTTTTAAAACTTGTACTTGATCTTTGCTGACTAAGGCGCCCATGCGGACTTCTTTTAATCTTGGATCACCAATAGTTACTTTATCTAGCGCTTTTCCTAAAGCAATTTGAACGTCTTCTATGAGGTTTTCGGGAACAATCATTCGGCGAATGGCGGTACATTTTTGACCGCATTTTACAGTGATTTCGCTTCTGGCTTGGTTGATAAACAAATCGAATTCGGGTGTTCCAGGAACGGCATCGACTCCTAATATTGAGGCATTTAAAGAATCGGCTTCCATCGTAAAAGGAACCGCTTCTTGAATAATTCTAGGATGGGCTTTTAATAATCGTCCGGTGCTAGCTGACCCCGTAAACGTAATGACATCTTGGCTATCCACGGTGTCGAAAATATTTTTGGCGGTTCCGCAAATAAGTTGCAAGGCTCCTTCGGGTAAAATATTAGAGACTATGATTTCTTTTACCACTGCTTCGGTTAAATAAGCAGTAACTGGCGCGGGCAACACTACCGCTGGCATTCCCGCCATCCAATTGACGGCACACTTTTCTAGCATGCCCCAGATGGGAAAATTAAAAGCATTAATGTGAATCGCTACTCCTTTTTTAGGAACGAGAATGTGATGCGCCATGAAACGTCCGCCTTTGGACAAATCGATGGCATCGCCTTCTACGTGGTATGGTTGGTTGGGGAATAATTTTCGAAGAGAAGCATTGGCGAATAGATTTCCGAATCCACCTTCGATGTCAATCCAGCTGTCTACTCGTGTCGCTCCGGTTCGATAACTGATTTCGTAAAATTGCTCTTTGCGTTTGGTGAGATACATTGCCAATTTCTTGATCATGTTGCCTCTTTCTTGGAAGGTCATTTTACGCAATTGCTCCCCGCCTTTGGTTCTTCCGTAGTGCAAAATGGCTGGAATATCCAATCCTTCTACGGATGTTTCCGCTATGAATTCACCTGTAACTGCATCAAAAGAGGGTTTTCCATCTCCTGTTGCTGAAGTCCATTTTCCGAGTACGTAATGTTGTGTTCTGCTCATACCTGTATGATTTAATCGAAAAGCTCGCAAGGTTTCTTGCAAGGTTTACCATTTTTTGTTTTATACTCTTTCTATTATCGCCGCATAGCCTTGACCAACACCGATGCACATCGTAATTAAGGCGTATCTTTTTCCTGTTAGTTGCAATTCTAGTGCAGCGGAATAGGCAATTCTGGCTCCGGTTACTCCTAGCGGATGTCCGATAGCGATGGCACCTCCGTTCGGATTGATTCTTGGATCGTTGTCCTGCAAGCCCAATTCTCTGATGCACGCGATGCTTTGCGCGGCGAAGGCTTCGTTCAATTCGATAATGTCGATATCTCTTAGGGTTAAATTGGCTTTGGCTAACGCTTTATACGTGGCTTCGACTGGGCCAATTCCCATGATTCTTGGTTCTACTCCAACCACGGCCGAACTTACGATTCGTGCTATTGGTTTCAGATTGTATTTTTTTACAGCTTCTTCCGAGGCAATGATTGTGGCTGCTGCTCCGTCGTTTAAGCCTGAGGAATTTCCTGCCGTGACACTACCTTCTTTTTTGAAGGCAGGTCGCAGTTTGGACAATCCTTCTTTTGTTGTATTCGATTTTATGAATTCATCTTGAGAAAAAACAACAGGTTCTCCTTTTCGTTGTGGAATAGTAACCGGTACAATTTCCTTTTCAAAACGACCCGATTGCTGTGCTTGTGTTGCTTTCATTTGGCTGTTTAAAGCAAAGGCATCTTGATCTTCTCTGGTGATGTTGTATTTTTCAACTAAATTTTCAGCAGTTTCACCCATCGCATCGGTGCCATACATTTCGTGTAATTTCGGATTGATGAAACGCCATCCGAAACTGGAATCGTACATTTTTGAATCGGTTCCAAAAGCTGCGGCTGGTTTTGAAATTACAAGTGGTCCACGCGTCATGTTTTCAATACCACCAGCAATAAAAACATGGCCATCACCGGCTTTAATTGCATGACTTGCATGAATAATAGCCGACAAACCCGAACTGCACAAGCGATTCACCGTTTCTCCCGGAACCGTGTAGGGCAATCCTGCTAAAAGCAAGGCCATTCTGGCGACATTTCGATTGTCTTCTCCCGCTTGATTAGCACAACCCATGATGACATCATCGTAGGAATGTTTTGGAATGCTGGGATTATTCTCTACAACCGTTTTGATGACTAAAGCGCCCAAATCGTCCGGACGAACGGTGGCTAAAGTTCCTTGGTAACTTCCGATTGGAGTTCGCACTCCGTCTATGATGTATGCTTCCATTTTTTTTAAGTGCTATTCCCACTCTTTGCTGGTTCGGTAGGCAACGCCTTTGAACAAAGCCACTAAAGTGGTTCCTTTATGTATTTCGATAATATAAAATCCTACTTTATTCTTTAAACTTTCTAGGCTTGCCGAAGCGACAATATAATCGCCTTCTTCTAATGCTTCGATATGATTGATAGAAGTCTCAATTGAAACTGAAAATCTTCCATTGGTGTTTACCGAAAACCCAAAAGCAGTATCGGCCAACGAATAGGTGATTCCGCCATGCGCTTTTCCCATGCTGTTTAGCATTTCTTTACGAATGGTCATGCCCACTTTGCAATGTCCAATTTCACATTCGAGAATTTCAATCCCAAGCCATTGGCTAAAGGGATCTAGCGAGAGCATTTTGTATGGAATTGCGGTTCCCTCCATTAGTAAAACGTTTTATTTTCTCGGTTCATTTGTCGAAGTAATGCACTGCATCGGTAGCGGTCTTCGTGATATTCGTGGTAAAGCGCATCGAGTTGTTCCACACACCAGGAAATTCCTTTTTCATCGGCCCAAGCTAATAATCCTTTCGGATAATTTACTCCTTTGGTCATGGCATTATCAATATCTTTGGTGGAAGCTATGTTCCAAAACAAAGCATCGACAGCTTCGTTAATTAGCATGACTAATATTCTGTCGAAAATACTTTGCAATAAGATTGGATCTTGCGATGGAACAGTCACGCTAGCATTTTCGTTTTGATAATCGTAATAACCTTTCCCTGATTTTCTTCCGAAATATCCCGCTTCGCTTAATCGTTTTTGCGTGAACGACGGCTTGTATCTTGGATCAAAATAAAACGCAGTGAAAACGGATTCTGTGACGGCATAATTGACATCATTCCCTATAAAATCCATCAATTCGAACGGCCCCATTCGGAAACCGCCCATCGATTTCATCGCCCAATCAATCGTTGCAAAGTCGGCAATGCCTTCTTCGTAAAGGCGCAAGGCTTCGCTATAAAACGGGCGTGCTACTCGATTGACTATGAATCCCGGAGTGTCTTTGGCTACGGCTACTACTTTCTTCCAATCTGTAATAATTTGAATGGTTTTGGTTAGTACTTCCTCGCTAGTTTGCACTGCCGGAATCACTTCTACCAATTGCATAAGTGGTGCCGGATTAAAAAAGTGAATTCCAATGACGCGTTCTGGTTTTTGGCAAGAGGCGGCAATGGAAGCGATGGAAAGGGATGACGTGTTCGAAGCTAGAATGGTATCCTGAGCGACATAGCCTTCTAGTTCCGAAAAGAGCTTTCGCTTGACTTCTATGTTTTCGACGATGGCTTCAATCACCAAATCGGAATGCGATAACGCACTTAAAGCGGTAACATAGGAAATATTTGCGGCTATTCTTGTTTTCTCGTTTTCGGATATTTTTCCTTTTTCAACCAATTTGGATAAAGTGGTCTCGAGATTGGTTTTGCTTCTGGAAAGTGCATCTTGACTCGTATCATATAGGCGCACCATGCAACCCGAAGTTGCAGCGACTTGCGCAATGCCACTTCCCATAGTTCCCGAACCGATTATAGCTATATTCATAATTGATGTTAGATTTTTGAATTACGATTTACGATTTCAAGTACTTCGTAAATCTACTATCGTAAATTCTATTAATTTCCTTTAAAATTAGGAGTTCGCTTTTCAACAAAAGCGGTTACGCCTTCTTTGTAATCGTTCGAAGAACTGGCTTCAATTTGCAAATCACTTTCTAATGCCAATTGTTGTTCTAAGGAATTATTCATGGATTGGTTTAACAACCGTTTGGTTAATCCCAAAGCCAATGTTGGCATTTTTGCCAAAACAAGAGCTAGATCTTTCACTTCTTCTTCAAAAAAAGCAAAAGGGAAAATTTTATAAATCATGCCTAATGTATACGCTTCTTGAGCGGTGACTTTATCTCCCATCATCATCAAGGCCGAGGCTCTTTGAAACCCTACAATTCTCGGTAGGAAGAACGTTCCTGCGCTATCGGGAATCAATCCGATTTTGCTGAAGGCTTGAATAAAGCTACCGTGTTCCGTTGCCACTACAATATCACAGGCCAAAGCGATATTGGCACCAGCACCAGCGGCTACGCCATTTACTGCCGCAATAATTGGTTTTTCAATAGATCGGATTTTTAGAATTATAGGATTGTAATGTTCTTCTAATATTTTTCTAAAACCGGGATTGAGTTCGGGCGAAGTGACTTCTTTTAAATCCTGACCTGCACAAAATGCTTTCCCATTTCCAGTGATCACAATAGCACGAACGGTAGTATCAGTAGCGCAAGAATCTAAAGTATCTTGCAGCAATAACGCCATTTCTCTATTGAAACTATTGAACACTTCGGGTCTGTTGAGTGTAATGAATGCAATACTGTCTTCAATCTTGCATAAAATGGAAGGGTTGCTCATACCTATTATTTTTAGTCTGCTTTCGAAGTTTTTATTTTAAACATTTGAAATAGTCAAACGGCTCCAAACAAGTCTCACATTGAAACAATGCTTTACAGGCGGTCGATCCAAACTGGCTTACGAGCTTAGTCTGTAAAGAACCACATTGTGGGCATTTAATTAATTTCCTGTTCCCTAAGAGCGCTTCTTTATCGGCTTCTGCTTCTAATGGTGCTGCTATTCCATATTTTTCTAGTGCTTTTCTACCTTTTGGCGTAATCCAATCGGTCGTCCACGCTGGTGAAAGTACCAAAGTAACTTTTGCTTCGAACCCAGCTTCTCGGAATGCTTTTTTGATGTCATCTCCTATGACATCCATTGCGGGACAACCACTATAAGTTGGCGTTATGCTTACTTCAACAACGCCATTTTTCATTCTAGCGCTGCGAACAACACCCATTTCCATAATAGACAAAACCGGAATTTCAGGATCGGAAACCGTTTCTAAAATTTCGAATAATTGGTGCTCTATTTCAGGTTGCGTTGTGGTCATTTGGCTACCAATTCATGTTAGGGTATGCACGTTGCATGTATTGCAATTCTGCCAGTAAAAAACCCATGTGCTCGCTGTGAATTCCTTGTTTTCCACCTTTTTGAAAGTACTCCAATTGTGGTGTAACCAATGTCGATTCCTCTAAAATGGCACTTACTTTTTTATAAAAGGATGCTTTCAAAAGCGTTACATCGACACCAATATTTGCCGAAACCATGGCTTTATCCGCGTCTGTTTGATGAAATAATTCATCCGTAAAAGCCCATAAATCATTGATGGCGTTTTGAATTCTATCATGACTTTCGGTAGTTCCGTCGCCTAATCGTTTGATCCAATCCGAAGAGAAACGAGTGTGATAGCTAACTTCTTTGATGCTTTTTTTGGCAATTGCAGCTAAAGTTTCGTCTTGGCTATTTTGCAATGCTTCCAATAAGGAAAGATGAAAAATATCGAACAAAAACTGTCTGGCAATCGTATAGCCAAAATCGGTATTCGGTTGTTCTACCAAAAGCACGTTTTTGTATTCTCTTTCCGATCGTAAGAAAGCCACCGTATCTTCGGTCGCATTTCCTCCTAAAAGTGCTGCGGCATATTGATAATAACTACGCGTTTGCCCTAATAAATCTAAGGAAATGTTGGTCAAAGCAATGTCGGTTTCCAAACTAGCACCATGTCCACAAAGTTCTCCCAAACGTTGTCCTAAGATCAGCGAATTGTCGGCGATGCCGTATATGTATTGCACTAACTGCTCTTTCATCTTACATGTGTTTTAGTTCGTCCGGCAATTCATAAAAAGTGGGATGACGATACGCTTTGTCTTTTGCTGGTTCAAATAGTTCTCCACTTTGCTCCGGATTGGACGCGGTAATCTGACTTGAGGGCACTACCCAAATACTCACGCCTTCCATTCTGCGTGTATACACATCCCGGGCATTTTCCAACGCCATTGTAGCATCGCTAGCGTGAAGGCTTCCGCAATGGCGGTGTTCTAATCCGTTTTTACTTCTTATAAATACTTCCCAAAGTGGCCAGTTTTTCATAATTATAGTTGTTGTTGGTTGTTCGTTGTTGGTAAAAAACCCTACCAGCGACAGACAACAATTTATATTGCTTCTTGTAAATTCGCTTTTTCTTGTTTTTCGGCGTAAGCCATGGCGGCATCGCGAACCCATTTCCCATCATCCCAAGCTTTAATTCTTGCCGAGATTCGCTGTTTGTTGCATGGACCGTGCCCTTTCACTACCTGCCAAAATTCATCCCAATCCAATTTACCGAAATCGTAACCTTTTTTTTCTTCATTCCATTTTAAATCGGGATCTGGAAACGTGAGTCCGATTAAGTTCGCTTGAGGCACGGTTTGATCTACAAACGCTTGGCGCAATTCATCGTTGGTTTTGCGTTTCAGTTTCCATTTTACGGATTGCTCGGTATTGGGCGATTGGTCATCCGTTGGACCAAACATCATCAAAGACGGCAACCACCAGCGGTTTAACCCATCTTGAGCCATTGCTTTTTGTTCTGGAGTTCCATTGGCCAAGGTCATCATAATTTCAAAACCTTGACGTTGATGAAAACTTTCTTCTTTACATATGCGCACCATAGCTCTGGCGTATGGACCGTACGATGTTGAGATCAGTGCTACTTGATTGATTATCGCAGCACCGTCAACTAGCCATCCGATGGCGCCCATATCGGCCCAAGTAACTGCAGGGTAATTAAAAATGCTGGAATATTTTGCTTCGCCAGTATGCAGTTGATGAAACAATTCTTCCCGAGAAATTCCAAGAGTTTCACAAGCGCTATAAAGATACAATCCGTGTCCGCCTTCGTCTTGTACTTTAGCTAACAAAGCTACTTTTCGTCGTAACGACGGCGCTCTAGTAATCCAATTTCCTTCGGGCAACATACCTACTATTTCAGAGTGTGCATGTTGTGAAATTTGGCGGATGTGTGTTTTACGATATTTCTCCGGCATCCAATCTTTGGGTTCGATTTTCTCGTCGTTGGCGATTCGGGCTTCGAACTGATCTTCTAAACTTTTAATTTCTCTTTCCGACATAACTTTTTCTTTTAGCTATTTTATGTTTTTAAGCATCAAAATCTACCACTACTTTTTTAGAAGTAGGAACGGCTTGACAACTTAGGATATAATTTCTTTTAACTTCGTCTTCGTCTAAAGCGTAATTCAATTTCATTTCCACCGAACCTTCAGTGACTTTACAGCGACAAGTACTGCACACGCCACCTTTACAGGCGAAAGGCAGATCGGCTCCTGCAGCCAAAGCACCATCGAGAATGTTATCGAAATCTTCGCCCATGGTGAAGTGGAATTCTTTTCCGCCATCGATAATCGTGACTTCGGTTCCGGTGACTTTTTTCTCAACGATTCTTTGTACGCGCTGTTTGTCTTCTTCGGTAGTTCCCGAAGTAAACAATTCGAAATGAATCTTTTCTTTCGGCAAACCAGCAGCGACCAATTCGTCCCGAATCAAGAAAATCATGGCTTCCGGACCGCAGATAAAACAATCGTCTACGTTAGGGACATCAATGATTTTTTGGGTTAGAATTTGTAATTTCTCTTTGGTAAATCTACCGTTGAACAACTCCACAGAACGGTGTTCTTTGGTTAGAAAATGAAAAATTTCTAACCGTCCAAAATATTTGTTTTTGAGCAATTCAATTTCTTCCTTAAAGATAATTGATTTTACGCTTCGGTTCAGATAAAAAAGCTGGAAAGTACATTTCGGTTCTAAAGCCAAATGCGTCTTAATTATTGAAAGTATTGGCGTGATGCCACTTCCCGCTGCAAATACGATATAATTCTTTGGTTTTGAAGGGTCAATGTCTTTAAAAAAGACGCCGTTGGGTGGCATAATTTCTATAGTATCGCCTTTTTTTAGGGTATCGTTGGCATAGGTAGAAAACAATCCACCGCTGATTTTTTTGACCGCTACTTGCCATTGATTTTCAATTGGACTCGAGCAAAGCGAATAAGAACGACGCACTTCTTGGCCTTCTATTGTGGCTCGAAGTGTTAGGTGTTGTCCTTGTTTGTATTGGAATTCGGATTGCAATTCTTTGGGAATTTCTAGTGAAATTACCGTGCAATCTTTGGTTACTTTTTGACTGTCTTGAACTTTTACGCTATGAAATTTCGCCATGCTTTGCCTGTAATTATGTTTTAACTAACAATTGTTAGTTTGCTATGCAAATTTAAGTATTATTTTAATATGGTTACGAAATCGATTGAAAAATTAAAATATGGTCTGATTTGCGGACTTTATTTACTTTGAAAATAGAGATAAAGTAGTTTCCCTTCATACCCTAGCCCAGATGGGAACGGCATCTTTTTGTGCCGGCGTTCGGCGCAAAAAATAAAGTGGACAGCTGGAAACAGCTCCCGAAAAACTAGACCACCCCTTTGAGCAGCACTTCAATCATGTTTGATCTTAGCACTTCGGGATTTAGATTTTTTTTCTTACCGTACCAAAGATAGAGCGTGCGCAAGGTGGAGAGCGTAGAGAAGATAATGACTTCGATGTTTACGTTCTTGATTTCTCCGTCGGCGATCCCTTTTTTGATAATCGTTCTGAAATTTTCTTCGTACCCTTCGCGCATTTTTATGAAATACGTCAAAGATTCGTTGGCCAAATGCATCCAGTCGTTGTTCAAACACGCTAGCGCATCAGCATTTCGGAGCGTGATATCGATGTGCAATTGGATGACCCTTTCGATTTTTTGAATGGCAGTTTCCTGCGAATTCACGATGGCCTCCATGGTGTTGGTAAATTCTTCCGCAATTTCGATGACGATTAAGACGAGGATTTCCTGTTTCGATTGGATGTGGTTGTATAAACTAGCCGCTTTGATATCCATCGCTTGGGCAATGTCGCGGACGGTTACAGCACTATAGCCTTTTTCTTTGAAAAGGGTTGCCGCACGGGCGATGATTTCGGTTTTGCGATCGGAAGGTTTCATCATAAGTGATGACAAATGTAAAATAATGGCGGCTAATTCATTAAATAAGCTTGTTGTTTTTTGCTTTTTGGATCGCTTCTAATTTGTTATGCACTTGTAATTTGGTGTAAATATTCTCGATGTGTTTTCGAATAGTTCCTACCGAAAGAAACAAATTCTCCGCAATCAAATGGTATTTTAGTCCTTTGCTGAGTTGCTCCAACACTTCGATTTCCCTCGCAGTTAATTGGATTTCTTCAGAATTTGTGGCCGATTCAAAATCGACAGGATTCCGAAACAACTTTAATGTTTTTAACGCTATAGAAGGCGTCATGGTAGCACCGCCATTTAAGGTATCGATAATGCCTTGCTGCAAATCTTTGGGATTGACTTCTTTGAGCAAATACCCATCGGCACCAGCTTTGATTGATTTGAAAATATTCTCATCATTATCAAAAACCGTTAACATAATGATCTTGATTTGTGGGTATTTTTGTTTGATCGTGTTGGTGGCTTCAATGCCGTTCATTTTGGGCATTTCGATATCCATCAAAATCAAGTCGACATTGTGGTCTTTTTCAATTTTTTCCAGCAAGTTCACTCCGTCGAAAGCGGTATATTTTACCGAAAAATCTTCAAAAAACGACAGTTTTTCCTGAACCGCTTTAATAAGAAAGGCATTGTCGTCGGCGATTACTATTTTTATCATGATGGTTTTTATAAGTTTAGTAAAATAGAAATGGAAGTTCCTTTTCCCAATTCCGATTTCAAGGTGAAAATGCCTCCTAAATTTTCGATGCGTTGTTGCATGTTTAGCAATCCATTTCCTCTGACAATCGTTTCGGGATCGAAGCCAACACCATTGTCTTGAATTTCGATTCGGATCGAATTTTCTGTCTTTTGAACCGCAATTTGAATGGTCGTGGCATCGGAGTATTTTAGTGCGTTGTTCACCGCTTCTTGTAGCGTTCGGTAGAGATTCATGCCGACAATCGAACTCAATTGTGTTTGGTCCAAATGCGTGTCAATTGAAAATTGAAATTGAATATTTTCTTTCGCCATTTTGGCATTTTCAATGAAGTTATGAATACGTGCCCTCAAATCTTCAAACGTAATTTCGCTAGTATTCATCGCCCAAATCGTATCTCGCAATTCCACGATCGTGGCTTTGGTAAAATTACTGATGCTTTGCAATTTTGAATCGATTTTTGAGTTCTTGAGGTCAAAACCATATTGAATTGTATCTACCGAAGAAATGATAAATGTAAGTTGTGCGCCTATATTGTCATGCAAATCACGGGAAATACTCAGGCGTTGCTCTTGCAATTGGTTTTGCGTTTCTATTTGCGCAATGGCCGATTTCAATTGAAATTCCTGTACTTGCTGTTTGTTTTTTAGTTTCTGTTGGCGGTAAATTAAAAACCCAATCAATGCAATAAAGAAAGCCAAAGCAGCGAGCGCCAACATCCAACTAGTTTTTTGTTGGGTTTCCGCTTCTTTTTCTAGTAATAACTTTTCTTTTTTGGCAGTTTGGTATTTAGTTTCCAACTCAGATGTTAGTTGCAGCGTCGCCGTTTGAATCATTTTTTCGTTGCGTTCCGTGTACAAGTTGTTGTAAAAAACTACACTATCCGGTTGTTTCAAATAAGCATAAACGGTTACTAAAAGTTTGTAGGTAGCCAATTGATCGTCTTTGGCAAAATTATCGTCGAAGATCTGAAGTCCCGATAGCAGTAGTTTTTTGGCTTCTGCAATTTTATTTTCACGAATGTAATTTCGGGCAATGCTGATGTTTAGATTGGCATTATCGATATTCGAATGCACCTCATCGTTGAGCTTTTTGCTTTGGGCATATAGGACTTCCGATTCCTTAGTCTTTTTGTTTTTGGCTTGCAGCAATCCGATATTTTGAAAATCGATAGCAGCTGCTTTTTTGTTGCCAATTTTTTGGCAATTCTTCAAACTCTTATAATAATATTCTTTGGCATGAATGGAATCGTTACTCTCTTTGTAGGCATTTCCGATGTTGAGATAGAACTCACAAAGCCGATCGGACAATTTATTCTTTTCGGCAAACTGTATGGCCGATTGCAAATACGAAATCGCTTTGGGGTAATTCTTCAACTCAATAAAAAGATAGCCGATATTGCCTTTGGTAGTGTTGGCGTTGTTTTCATCTTTGATTTTTTCGAAATATTGCAAGGCGGCAAGAAGGAATTTCATGGATGATTTGTATTCCATTTGATTCAAATACACGTTGCCTAAATTGGCATTCGTTTTAGCCAAGCCGTAATAATCTTTTCGGAGCGTTCGAATGATTCTAGCCTTAAAATAGTTTTCTTTCGATTTTAAAAAATCCCCTTTTCTAAAATAAACAGCACCAACATCACTGTAGACTTGCGACAGCAAAGTAGAATCTCCTAATTTCGTAGATTCTTGCACGGCTTTTCCACCGTAATACAAAGCAGAATCGATTGCCACATTGGAATAATACCATGTTAAATCAGAATAAATACTAGCCGTCTTTTTAGCATCGGGTTTCGTTTTTAATTCTGCTTTCAAATTATCGATAAGTACTTGCGTTTCCTGGGCTTGAACCCATCCAAACATTCCTAGGAATAGCAGCGGTAAAAGAATTTTCTTTATCATGAGTGGGCGTTACACTGATTTTCCCCAGTGCCGGTGTAAAATAAAAATGGTGGTGCCTTGGTTGGGTTCCGAATGAATGTGAAACGTGGCGCCAATGCTTTCCATACGAGCACGCATGTTTTGCAGTCCGTGCCCGTTTCCGATAGTCGCGGTTTCAAAACCAATTCCATTGTCCTTAATGGTAATTTCTATATGTTCTTCGATTTTTTTTATAGTAACTGCGATTTCAGAAGCATCCGCATATTTAATGGCGTTATGAATGGCTTCTTGCAAGGTTCTAAAAATGTTCATGCCTTCCACCGACGTGAGTTGACAATCGTTTAAACTGGGATCAATAGCGACATCAAAGCGAATTTTATCTTTAGCATCTTTAGCTTTTTCAATAAAGTTAATAATGCGAGCTTGCAAGGCCTCGAAAGTGATTGCAGTAGAATTCATGGCCCAAATCGTATCGCGCAATTCTACAATAGTGGATTTGGTGAATTGCGTGATTGAATTTAATTTATCATCTAATTTCGGGTTCTTGATATCAAAAGCATACTTGATGTTTTCAATAGAGGAAATGATGAACGTGAGCTGAGCGCCGATATTGTCGTGTAAATCTCGGGAAATACTCAATCGTTGTTCTTGCAATTGGTTTTGGGTTTCAATGTGAGCAATGGCTGCTTTGAGTTTGTATTCCTGATTTTGCTGTTGCGTTTTAATTTTTTGCTGGCGGTTAATTAGAAATCCAAGTAGCGCTACAAAAATTGCAACTAGTGCAATAGCGATGATATAAGTATTTTTTTGTTGTGCCTCAGCTTCGTTTTGCAACAACTTTACTTTGTTTTCGGCCAATTCTTGCTCTTTCTTTTGGGTCTCATAAACGATATTAAATTCGGCTAAAGCGGCTTCTTTTTTTTCGGAAATCAACTGCTTGTAAATAGACTCCTTTTCCATTTGCATGGCCAGTGCTTGTTTTAGTTTGCCTTGTTTACCGTAGACATCAATCAGCACGGCATATGTTTCCACCAAATTCGGTTTTTGGTTAATTTCTTTAAAAATTGCAATACTGGCATTCAAATTCTTTTCAGCTTCGGCATAATCATTTTTGAACAAGGCTAGATTTCCAAGATTCGTGTAGGTATCGCCAATTTGCTTTTTCTCGCCCACAGCGACATCAATTTTCAAACATTCTTCAAAGTAGTATTTGGCGCTATCCAATTGATTGGAATACATATAGCAATTGGCTTTATTATCTAGAAATGTAGCTTTGTTTCTTGGCGATTGAATTTGTTCGCAAATGGCAATGCATTCTTTGTCGATATCTAGTGCGTTTTGGTACTCCCCCGACATGCCGTAAGCGTTTGCCAAAGTGTGCGAAGAAATCAAATAGAATTGATTCTTTTTGTCATTCCCCAAAGCCTTCAACCCAACTTTTAAATGATCTTTGGAAGATTGCAAATCTTCTTTTTGTAGATAAATTTGAGCGATACTGCCGTGGGAGCTGGCAATTCCGTATTTGTTGTTGGCTTTTTCATAAATCTTTAACGCCTGATACAAATACCGAAACGCTTGAGGATAATCGCCGGTGTTCTTATAATAACTTCCCAAACCTATATAGGTTCGCGCTTTTATAGTATCGTATTTCGATTCGGGAACCAATTGTAAGACTTTTTCATAGGCTTTTTTAGACAATTCATACGAAGAAGTGTTTTGATAAGAAACCCCTTGAATAAAAGCGTCCAAAGCTTTATATAACCTAGGCTCCTTTGCTGCCAATTGTTGCGATTTTGCTGCAAAATAGACTAAGGAATCGGGATGACTATTCGAAACATAGCTGATTCGCTTGTACCATTTCACAATTTTTTCCTGGGATTCCGTTTGCGCAATCGTCACTTTTTTCACTTGTTGTTGGCAAGAAAAAAGCGCTAAGAGCAAGCAAAAAATAATCCCGATTTTTTTCATAAAAGTATTTTACCCTTTAAAAATAGTAAAAAAAATTAGTCCCTGATTTTTAACTGTGATTTTCCTTAAAGAAGTAAATTATTATTGGATAGCATTTCGAATAATTCGTAGTTTAAATTGAAAATCGATTGACCAATTATGGCCGAATCATTTTTAAAATGCGACTGAAACTCTTCCGTCAATTGAATTTTCTGACTTTGCTCCAGTTTTCTTTTGTTGTTGGCTACAATGATTTTTTGAAGGGATTCCATATTTTGTTGAAAGGTTATTGCATCCCGTCGAAATTGTTGCCACAACAAAAAAAGAAGCATACTAAAAACACAAACTATTCCGATTATCAAGACCATACGAGAATTCTTTAGTTCATTAAACAAATTTCATTTGCAGGTTTTACTTCCTATTACTGCTTCATTACATCTAGTTTCGATATTTTTAAGACCATCAAACGAGTATTCAGTTGTCCTGATTTAGTAAAATAGAGCAGTTGATTCTTTTCGTCATAAAACGGGGCGCACTCACTTCCTTCTCCGTTGATTTTGCTGCCTAAATTGATGGGCTCCGACCAATTTTTCCAAGTATCATCTAGCCGATACGAGACATACAAATCGAAGTTTCCAAACCCACTAAAACCATTCGAACTAAACAATATGGTTTTAGTATCCGACAACAATTGTGGCGTAATTTCATCATCCGAAGAGTTGATTCCTTTTCCCATATTCTGAAGCAATCCATAGGAAGCTGCTTCTTTTTGATTGCAAAAATAAAGGTCGGTACCGCCTTGCGTAAAGTCGGATTCAATGGCAAATATCAACTTCTTTAAATCTAGAGTTGCGGTAGCATCAGACGTAGTTCCATAATTCGCGTAGGCTGCAATTTTCAACTGTTCTTTTGCTTCAAATGTTCCGGCGTTGTTTTGAAACCACTGGTACCCGCAAGTTCCGGTTTCTTTGTTGTATTCATTTCCCGCTTTTAATAGCATTTGATTCGAACAAAACTCCAAATAATTGTAGGTGTCATTTTCACTCAATGCTGTTTGTAAAATAGGCGTGCTCCATTTTCCGTTCGCACTTTTTGTTGCTGAATAGATCTGCTCTTTCTGGCCGTCATTGGCGGTAAAAAACAATGTAGCGCCATCATCCGAAACTGCACAATTCACTACATCGAAATCATTGGTTTCCACAACTTCGGGATTCGGTAAGTTTTGAAATGAGGCTCCGACATTAATGGTAGCCTCTAACGGAATAGTTGCATCCGAAATTCCAATCGCATCAATTTGTTTTGGACCGGGCAATAAGGCAAAATTGAATTCGACTTTCACTGCAACTACATTACCAACCGATTGCTCTAAAATAGCATGTTCAATTCCGGGATTGAGAATATCCGGTGCGTCTTGAAGCTTGCGTCTTTTGCGTTTGAAATAATACGCATGATCGGCAAGCATTGTGGCTTTAAACGTTGGTGTTTTCCAATCTTTTTTGCGAGTCCAAACCGTTTCATAATTTCCAGAACCAGTATCTACTGAGATTTTCACCACACATCCCGCATTTACATTTTCAAAAATGGCAATTTGCTTTACGGTTTGAGGTTTTTCAAATGCTACTTCAACGGCTTCTTTCCCGTCGAGTGCATTTTTAGGCGACCACGCGTTTGGAGAAACGCCACCTTGTGGAAAAACATCGGGCTTGCCAATCATTCGCTTACTTCCGTAGGGTTTGCTTCCCAAATCCGAAGAACATTTCAGAATCTTCGAAGCCCATTGCACTTCTTGTCCCGAAACCGAAAAGGATAAAAACAACCACAAAAAATATCTAAATTTCATCTGTATTCTTACTAAAAAAAGGCCACTGAGTGTTTCAGCAGCCTTTTATAAATTAATGGATCTTCTTAATTGTTTACTTTTATTTTCTCGACTTTTTTGCCTTTGAAAGCAAAAATATATTCGCCGTCCGTAGTAATATCGATTCCGTTTCCGTATTCTGGACTTCCTCCTTTTCCTTTGGATTCTACTCGCCCTTTGATGTTTCCGTTGGTCATATCCACACCGATGAACGCATTGGAACTGCCTTCATTATTTTGTAAAAAGTAGTTCTCTCCAATGTGATGAAAATTATTCGCATGTCCCATTTTACCGGTCGTATAAGCTCTCGAACCGTCTTTTTTGAAATAAGCGGCCAATCCTTTTTCGGACAATACGACTACTTTATCATCAAAATCCAGTACGTCAACGGCTTTCCCGACTTTGGCATCGTTGTGTTTCACATCAAACAATTGATTTCCGGAAGCGATATCGTATCCGTAGAATTCATCACCATCACCAGCGAATAAGGTCTTGTCGCCATCGAGTACAAAATCGGTGATGCGTTTGTCAAATTTCTCTGAGCGCCACGCGGTTTTTCCGTTGGAATCGTCTAAAGCCAGCACGCTGTTTTTTTGATTTTTGTATTGCCATTCTACAAAAGCCACGCGCACTTTTGCAGTTCCGTTCATCGTCATCACCGTTTCGTTGCGAAAGCCTTGCACTTGCACTTTTCCTCCGACTTGCGCTACCAATTTATTACCAGCCTTGTAGATGTGCGGAATGCACAAAGCGCCAGTAATTTTCTCAGATGCCCACAATAATTTTCCGGATTCTACATCGTGTTTTTCGATGTATTTGGCTCGATCTCTGCCTCCGAACATGGTAATATATACGACATTGTCCACAAATAAAGGATCGGCTAAAGTTCTGTAGATTTTTTGATCTTTATTGCTCATGAATCCGCCGCCGCCTTCCATGTCATTTTCATACGTAGCTTCCCAAAGTTTTTGGCCGTTGTCGATGTTGTAGACTTGGAGTCCGTTGAGATACAAAAACAGTTTATTGTCTTTAATCCATAAATCGACGATGAATTTTCGAGTGATTAATTCTTTTTCAACGGTTCCTACGAAAGTGGCATCCCAAACGATATCACCATTGGAAGCATTAATTTTTACCAATTGATTTTTAAATCCGGTAAACAAAGCTCCTAAAGAGGTTGGTTTGAAATTCAACATCACGATTTCATTTCGTTTTGCGTCGTAGATGTATTTCCCAACGCCACCTTTGAAACGGTTGGTTTCCCAAATTCGTTCCCCTGTTTTTGCTTTCACCAAAACGATTGACGCTTTTTGAGAGATTAGAAACGCATCCAACTCGGTGATGTATTTTACAGTTTCAATATCACCTTGTGCGGTTTCTTTAGAAAGCAAATTTTGATAAGCTTCTGAATTCCACATTTCTTTTCCAGTCGCCATGTCGATTACTGCTATTCGGTCGGTTCCCATACTTCGAGAATCAAAGAGAAACAAATAACCACCATTTTCTTTCCAGATGACATACTGGTATTCGCAATTGTTGGTTTTGTTGGTCGTTATTTTTTTGTAATCGCCACTCCAAATCATTTTCCCGAAACCGTCGAGCACAGTGGCTGAATTGTCATCGGTTCCTAAAATGAAAGAGCCATCGCTATTGGTAACCGATAAAACCGTAGCCTTATTGTCGAACTCCGATTCCCACACCGAGGCAAAACTTCCTGATTTTTTACCCGCCGATCTTCCTGAAGGTTTTTTGGGTTCTTCCGTTACTGGTTTCGGCGCTTCATTGGTTGGTGTCGCGGACTCTGTTTTCAACTTCGATTTGACTTTGTCTAATAATTTTCCAAACTGAGCATTTGCAGTGAAAACACTGCACAACACTAAAGCACAACTAAGAATTCCTATTTTTTTCATGAGAATATGATTTACTTTTAAAAGGTTGCGGTATATCGTATTTTGTACCGTTGTTGTTTTTGTAACTTAAAATCGAAGCGATGTTCTATTATATAATCGGAAATGAAATTGGTAAACGATGCGTTATTGATATCGCTATCGACTTTGAAAAACGAGGAAACTTTACCGCTTTGAACTACGCCAATATCCATGATAATGGCACCCGTAACCTCTTTAAATTTCTTGTTCTTTTGTTTGATAAAGTCGGGCGATTTAAATACCGCATCGATTTCTTTAGTAACTGCCTCTTGCACGGTTTCTTCGTCGGTTAGCACTTGCTTTTGAGCCGAAATAGTACCAGCCATAAGTAGCAAGACCATTACCACAAATTTGGGGATGCTTTTCATTGCAATTAATTTACAAATACGCCTCGGAAGGAACCATTGGTGATGGTTTTTGTACCTGCCGTTTCACAATGATCAACATCTTTTCCTACGAAAGAAAAGGTTCCTTCAATTTTTTTATTGTCGATGTAAGTGACAACTAATGTTCCGCCTGAACCTGCGCAACCGCCAGTTCCAAAGGAAATACCTCCACTGGAAGGTGTATAAGCCAAGACTGAGCCGTCCGTGCTTGGATCGATAGTATAGGTTCCCGTGGTTGTCACACCAATTAAGGTAATAGCAATACTGTTGGCCGATAATTCGGTTCCTAAAATTTGAATTAAATCAATACCATCGGGTTGCGATCTAGAGGCGGAAGCAGAGGAAGCGCCAAAGATGTTGGTTGTAAAATCAACACCTTCAACTTTAGCCGTAATGAAGGATTTAGATGCCGCAGGGGCTGGAGTTGGAAGTGGCGCACTGTCTTTACTACAAGATGAGAATAAAATGGTTAAGGCTACTACAGTTGATTTTGCTAAGTTTTGAATTGTTTTCATAAGAATGTATTTAAGATTATGGTTGATTTATTAATTGTGAGTGATTGTGTTTACTACTAAATGTCCTTCGGTGATGTTTTTGGTTGTAGTGGCATTACTTCCGACGAAATTAAACGTGCCCACTAACTTGTTGTTTGTTAAATCACAAGTCGTCAGATTCATTGTTCCAGAATTTGAATCAAAATAAGTATCTGCCGTTTGATAGGTTAGCCAAGAGGTTGTCATATTCAACTCGGCATGTTGCGCTGGATAATTCCCAACACTAGCAGGCATGTGCAATTCTAAAATTTGAACACCGCCTTTCATAGCGTACACATCGATGTACTGGCCGCCGGCAACCGAATTGTTATAAAGCGTGGCGTTTGTTACATCGGCTGTAATCAAAACACCGTCTAATTTGAAAGTTGTTTGTGTTGGATTGACTGGTGTTGGAACTGGAAGAAGGGTTGCATCGTTATTGCTGCAAGAAGCTAATAAAACGATAAAAGCCATCGAGGCCATTTTTCCTAAAAGAGTACTTGTTTTCATACTGAATAGATTTGTAGTTTAAAATTATTTTACAAATCTGCAGCAAATAGAAAAGGCAATCCATACGAAGAAATACGTATTTTTAGAATTGAATCGAAGGGTGTTCTTTTTGAAGTACTGCTATTTTATGGTGCAGTTGTTTTAAAAAATATAGGTGGCTTTCGGAATCTGGATGAAACGGTCTATGCTGCAATCCTTTTTGAATCTGCTGCACTTCCTGCATTATCGGAATTGCTTTTTCAGAAACCCATGCAGCAACAAATCGTTCCCAAATATAGGCGATGGCGGAAGTGTTGGGATGGAGAAAATCATCGGCATAAAACCGATAGTCGCGTAGGTCATCCATTTGAATTTCATAGGACGGAAAGTAATTGACATTTCCTGAAGTAGCATTTATAATGGAATAGACCGCCGAGATTAGATGAGCTTTGCTCACTTGATTTTCGACAAAACCGTCTTTAAGATGGCGCACGGGTGAAATGGTCATTATAACGTTTATGTTCGGATTCACGGATTGAACCGCCTCTAAAGTTTCCTGAATCGCTTCTTGAATTTGAATAGTCGAAAGCAATTCTTTGTCAAAATTACTTTGTGATACTTTATGGCAATTGGCTACTATTTTTTGAGATGCTTTGTGTCGATATACCCAAGAAGTGCCATAGGTCAAAATCAAATGGGTCGCTTCAGTAATTTGCTGTTGGATTTGCAGTAGTTTTTCGTTTAAGCTTTGCAATAAATCTTCCTTATTGGGATGGCTCATTTCGGAATGCACTTCAAAACAATGCCACAATTCGTTGTTAAAAAACAAATCGGCTTCGGTAAAATAATTTTGCTTTAGCGCTCTTTGTATGATACCAAGAATAGCCAACGGATGAAACAAAATCCCAAACGGATTGACACTACTTTGAAATTTAAAATAGGCCAATTGTTCAGCAATATTGACTGCAAAGCAAGAACCCAAAGACACTATTTTTGAGTCGTACTCTATGCAAGAGTTACTTTTAAAAACAGGTGTTTGGGTTCTGAATTGCATTTTACAATGGTGTAAATTTTACTTTATAAAGGCAGCAGCATTCTCTAACGCATCAGCGATTCCTGATACGTTCTTTCCTCCTGCTGTTGCGAAGAATGGTTGTCCGCCACCGCCACCTTGAATGTATTTCCCCAATTCGCGGACTACTGTTCCGGCATTGAGATTTTTCTCGGCCACCAATTCTTTAGAAATATAGCAGCTTATCATCGGTTTTCCTTCTTCGGCGGTAGCCAAAACTAAGAAGATATTTTTTCCAGTTACTCCAATTTCGTAGGCCAAATCTTTCGCGGCATTGGCATCTAAATCGACGAGCTTCGCTAGAAACTGAATGCCATTAATAGTTTGCAATTGCGCTACCATTTCGGCGGTCATGTTTTTAACTTTATCTTTTAGCAAGGCTTCCAATTGCTTGGTCAACTTGGTATTTTCCTCTTGCAAATTGGCAACGGCTTTGAGCGGGTCTTGCGGGTTTTTCAAAGCGATTTTGATCTCATCCAATAAGGTTTCGTTGGCAGTATAGTATTCTTTTACCGCATCGCTGGTGATGGCTTCGATTCGTCGGATTCCAGCGGCTACAGCGCCTTCACTTACAATCTTGAAGTGCCAAATTTCTGCAGTGTTTTTCACGTGAATACCACCGCATAATTCCATGCTTTCTCCAAATTTAATGGCTCGAACGGTATCGCCGTATTTTTCTCCAAACAACGCCATCGCTCCTTCGTCAACCGCTTGTTGAAACGGAATGTTGCGTCGTTCTATTAAAGGCAATTGTTCTTGAATGCGAGCGTTTACAAAATCTTCTACTTGCTGCAATTCGGATTCCGTCATTTTAGCAAAATGAGAGAAATCGAAACGCAAATAATTGGGATTCACCAAAGATCCTTTTTGCTCAACATGCGTTCCTAAAATACTGCGCAAAGCTTGGTGCATTAGGTGTGTCGCCGAGTGATTTTTGGAAGTCGCACTTCTTAAATTGGTATTGACTTTCGCTGTAAAAATGGCTTCTACATTTTCGGGAAGTTGTTTTGCAAAATGCAGAATCAGGTTGTTTTCTTTTTTGGTATCGATGATATCAATCGTTTCGTTGGCAGAAACTAACGTTCCTTTATCGCCCACTTGACCGCCACCTTCTGGATAGAAAGGCGTGTTGTTTAAAACGATTTGGTATAAAATGCCGTCTTTTTTAGAATCGACTTTACGGATGCGCGTGATTTTCACCTCGTTGTCGGTTTGATCGTAACCCACGAAGGTTTCCACATTTCCAGGAATTAGGACCGACCAATCTTCTGTGGAAACTTCCGATGCCGCACGGGAACGATTTTTTTGTTCTTGCATAGCAGCGGTAAATCCGGCTTCGTCTAATTCGAATCCTTTTTCTCTTAAGATTAAGGCGGTTAGGTCGATTGGAAATCCAAAAGTATCATAGAGTTCAAAGGCTTTGGCGCCCGACACTTCTTTTCCTTTGGTTTCAGCCACTACATTTTCTAATAATTGCAATCCTTGATCTAAGGTTCTCAAAAACGAAGCTTCTTCTTCGCGAATAACATTGGTCACTAATTGTTGTTGCGCTTTGATTTCTGGAAAGAATTCGCCCATTTGATTCGCCAAAACTTCCACCAATTTATTGATGAACGGTTCTTTGATTTCTAAAAACGTAAATCCGTACCGAATGGCGCGACGCAAAATTCTGCGAATCACATAACCGGCACCAGTATTTGATGGCAATTGTCCGTCAGCAATGGCGAAGGCTACGGCGCGAACGTGATCGACCACTACTCGGATGGCGATGTTGGTTTTGTTTTGTTCTTCGGATATGTTCTTAACTTCGTTGGACGTATATTTTAATCCTGTAATTTGTTCTACTTTTTCAATCAATGGCGTGAAAACATCCGTGTCGTAATTCGATGTTTTTCCTTGCAACGCCATACACAAACGCTCAAATCCCATTCCGGTATCTACGTGTTGTGCGGGTAATTTTTCTAGAGAACCATCGGCTTTTCGGTTGAATTCCATGAACACATTGTTCCAAATTTCTACCACTTGCGGATGGTCGTTGTTGACCAAACTTTTTCCGGACACCAAGGTTTTTTCGGCATCAGAACGCAAATCAACATGAATTTCTGAGCATGGACCACACGGACCTTGATCGCCCATTTCCCAAAAGTTATCTTTTTTATTTCCTAAGATGATGCGATCTTCGTCGATCAGTCCTTTCCAAATATCCCAAGCTTCTTGATCGAAGGGTACGTTTTCCTCTGGATTTCCTTCGAATACTGAAACGTATAGGTTTTCTTTTGGAATTTTATAAACTTCGGTCAATAATTCCCACGCCCAGTTGATTGCTTCTTTTTTGAAGTAATCGCCAAACGACCAGTTGCCCAACATTTCGAACATCGTGTGATGGTAGGTATCAAAACCTACATCTTCTAAATCGTTGTGTTTTCCGGAAACACGCAAGCATTTTTGAGTATCGGCAATTCGTTTGCTTTTTGGAGTTCCGTTGCCCAAGAAATATTCCTTGAATTGTGCCATTCCGGAATTGTTGAACATTAGCGTTGGGTCGTCTTTTAAAACGATGGGCGCCGATGGCACGATTAAGTGTCCTTTGCTTTGGAAAAAATCTAGAAACTGTTTTCTAATTTGTTGTGATGTCATTCTTACTGGTACTTTGGTTATTGGTGGATTGGGTTCTTCGGCGTTTTCCAACGGACGACTTACCCAATCAACGCATTCACGTTTTGCCCCGGATAGTAGTGGAAATCCTTTTGTGCCGTCGTTCGGCAGAAAAGATTGCAACGGATAGCCGGATTAGGCCCTAAATATTTTTATTCTTCAAAAAAAAGAGCGGAACGAATGAAACATTTCTTAAATTTGTTCGACCAACCTTTTTCAGTGTTGGAAACCGCTTTTTTTCAGGTGCAAAAATAGCATATTTTAAAACATGGCGAAGGTAAAATATTATTACGATTCTGAAAGTCTGGCTTACCGGAAAATCAAAACAAAAAAAACGACAAAATTTGGCTATGTGGCGCTGTTCCTTTTGGCTTCGGCGTTGTTTGGGGTTTTGAGTTTTGTTGTTTTGTTGAACACCCCTTTTTTTGAAACTCCAAAAGACCGTTTGTTGTCCAGAGAAATTGACAATTTTAAATTGCAATACGCTATTTTGAATAAGAAAATGGATCAGATTGATGCCGTTTTGGAAAATGTAGAAGATCGTGATAATAATTTGTATCGCGTTTATTTTAATACTTCGGCGATTCCGGACGAACAGCGTAAAGCGGGTTTTGGTGGTGTGAATCGCTACAAACAATTGGAAGGCTACGACAATTCGGAGCTGGTGATCAACACTTCGAAACGGGTGGACGTGATTTCTAAAGAATTGGTGATTCAATCCAAATCGTTGGACGAAATTTTAAAATTAGCGAAAGAAAAAAATAGTTTATTGGCCGCCATTCCTGCGATTCAACCCGTTCGAAATGAAAATTTGAAGCAAATGGCCTCGGGATTTGGGTATCGAAATGACCCTTTTACAAAGGTTCGTAAGTTTCATGAAGGCATGGATTTTTCGGCAAAAACGGGAACTCCCATTTACGCGACAGGCGATGGCGTTGTAGATCGTGCCGACAATACTGCGTCGGGTTATGGAAATCACATTGTGATTCGACACGGTTTTGGATATGAAACGTTGTACGGGCATTTGAGCAAATACAATTGCAGATCAGGCCAAAGAGTTAAACGCGGGGATATTATTGGTTATGTAGGAAGCACCGGGCGATCGGAAGCGCCGCATTTGCATTATGAAGTACACAAAAACGGGGAAGTCGTTAACCCATTGAATTTTTATTACGGCAATATCTCGGCAGCAGAATACGTTGTCATCGCGAAGTTAGCAAATCAAGAAAATCAATCTTTAGACTAATGCAAATCAACTTATCACCAGACAAACGGTATTTTAGCATTGGCGAACTGGCCAAGGCATTTGATGTGAACGCTTCCTTAATTCGTTTTTGGGACAAAGAGTTCGACATATTAAAACCGAAAAAAAACGCCAAAGGCAACCGAATGTTTACTCCTGAAGATGTGAAGAATCTTCAATTGATTTACCATTTGGTAAAAGAACGAGGCTTTACGTTGGAAGGCGCCAAAACGCATTTGAAAGAAGGACAAAAGAAAACGCTAGACAAATTTGAAATTATAAGCAAATTGGAAGGTATCAAAGCGCAACTGACGAACATTAAAAATGAATTGTAAGTTCTCCAAAATTAAAACAAATAAATAATAAACTTTAAATTAAACAAACATGAGAAGATTTTTGCCTTGGATTATAGCTGCTGTAGTGCTAATTGGTATTTACAGCTGGGTTAAAGGAATCAACAACACCGCCGTGACTTTGGGTCAAACGGTAGAGCAATCTTGGGGTGATGTGCAAACCGCTTACCAAAGACGAAACGACCTAATTGGTAATTTAGTAAACACCGTTAAAGGTGCGGCCGATTTCGAAAAAAGCACACTAACTGCTGTGATTGAGGCTCGTGCCAAAGCCACTCAAACGACTATTGATCCAACCAATATTACGCCTGAAAAACTAGCGGAATTCAACAAAGCTCAAAGTGGTGTTAGTAGTTCTTTGTCAAGACTGTTAGTAACTGTGGAGCAATATCCTGATTTGAAAGCGAATCAAAATTTCTTGAAATTACAAGATGAATTGGCAAGCACTGAAAATCAAATTTTGACGGCTCGCACCCGTTTTAATGAAGCGGTTATGCCATACAACACCCATATCAAAACCTTCCCAAACAATTTGTTTGCTGGCGTTTTTGGTTTCAAAGAAAAGGCTTATTTCCAATCCGTGGAAGGTGCTGAGAAACCAGTTGAAGTAAAATTCTAAAACAAAAAACAAACACGAATTTCACGAAGGAACACGAATTAGTTTTCGTTAAAATTGGTGAAATTCGTGTTTAAAATACAACTACCCATGTCAAAAGTTGAAAATTTTTTAACCCAAGAAGAAGAACAAGCCGTCGTGGAAGCGATTCGATTGGCGGAAACTGCAACTTCTGGTGAAATTCGCGTGCATATTGAAAAGACTACCTCTATTGATCCGTATGAACGTGCTTTGGAAGTTTTTCATCAATTGAACATGCATGAAACCCAACTTAAGAATGGCGTTTTAATTTATGTCGCCGTAAAAGATCGGGCGTTCGTAATTTGTGGCGACCAAGGAATTAATGATTTAGTTCCCTCTGATTTTTGGGAAACTACTAAAGAAATAATGGGAGCCCATTTCAAGAACGGCAATTTCAAACAAGGATTAATTGAAGGTATTGCCAAAGCCGGAGCCCAATTGAAAACGTACTTCCCTTACTTAGAAGGCGACACTAATGAGCTCTCTAATGAAATTTCTAAAGGATAATGAAAAAGCACTACTTTACCCCGGTTTTCCTGTATGTTTTGGTATGTTTCTTCATAACATCCTTCTCTTTTGCTCAGTTTACAATTCCAGAAAAACCTAGTTTTCAAACATCGGTTTACGACTATGCAAATGTCTTAAGTGCGACCGAAAAAGCACAACTAGAAGAAAAATTAATCAAATACTCCGACTCTACTACCACGCAAATTGTGATCATCACCATTGAAAGTTTGAAAGGGGAAGACATTGGAATTTTGACTCCAAAGTGGGGGCAAGCTTGGGGAATTGGGGGCACAGCAAAAGACGACAATGGAGTGCTTATCTTACTTGCAAAAGCCGAAAGAAAAATATGGATTTCTCCAGGATACGGTTTAGAAGATCGATTGACCGCTGGAATTGGTGGTGAGATTACCCGTAATATTATCATTCCGGAATTCAAAGCTGGAAGTTACTATAATGGTTTAGACAAAGGAACAACTGCGATTATCGATGTTTTCAAAGGCAAGTACAAAGGGGAACGAAAACAAAAGAAAAAGAAAGACATTCCAGTATTACCAATCATCATTATTGTGATTGTCATCTTGGTCTTAATTTCTAGAAATAAAAATAACGGCGGCAATTCAGGAAATTCTGGTGGTGGCCCAAGTTTATTAGACGTCATTATTCTGAGCAGTCTAGGTCGAAGTGGCGGAGGCGGCTTTGGCGGTTCTTCCGGAGGAGGTTTTGGAGGCGGAGGCGGAGGCTTCGGTGGTGGTTTTGGCGGTGGTGGTTTCTCCGGCGGCGGAAGTGGTGGCAGTTGGTAGCTCTTGCAAATTACTATTTCTGAATTCCAAATTGAAATAAAAAAAAGAGGCCACTTTCACAGCCTCTCTTTCAAACCAACTAAACTTAAACAAATTCTTTTCAATTAAATAATTATGGACTTTCCTAAACGAATGTTCTCGTGATTCATATACCCATTACCATCCTCGACACTTAAAAGCGTATTTGCAATAAAATCTCCAACATAATCGGTTCCGAAATGACGCACGACATTCAAATCGGGAGTAACAATATTGTGCTCTAAAGACAATTCCACTGCGTTCCGAATAGCTTCTCCTTCTTCATTTAACCCAAAATGATCTAGCAACATAGCTGCGCTTAAAATAGAAGCTATCGGATTAGCAATGTTTTTGCCTTTGGCTTGTGGATAGGACCCATGAATAGGCTCAAATAAGGCGGCATGGTCTCCAACCGAGGCAGAAGCTAATAAACCAATCGAACCCCCAATCACACTTCCTTCATCCGATATGATATCTCCAAACATATTCTCCGTTAAAATCACATCAAATTGATTTGGATTGAGGATCATTTGCATCGCCGCATTATCAACGAATAAAAAATCTAAGGCCACTTGCGGATATTCTTTGGCAATTTGTGTTACTACTCTTCGCCATAATCTTGATGTTTCCAAAACATTTGCTTTGTCAACCAAGGTCACTTTATTACTTCTAGTTAGTGATGCTTTAAACGCCAAATGGGCTATTCGCTCAATTTCATTCTGAGAATACTCGCACAAATCAGAAGCCACGGTACCGTCTTCACTTAATTTCTTTTCTCCAAAGTAAATTCCGCCTGTCAACTCGCGATAAATAATCATATCCGTTCCTTTAATAATGTCGCTCTTTAAAGGTGATTTTTCGAGGAGTTGATCAAAAGCTTTTATGGGGCGGATGTTGGCGTACAAACCCAACTCTTTTCGAAGTTTTAACAATCCTTGTTCTGGACGGATTTTCGCATCCGGATTGTTGTCGTATTTTGGGTCGCCAATAGCGCCAAACAAAACAGCATCTGCTTTTTTGCACAACGCTAAAGTCGCTTCGGGCAAAGGATTTTCAATTTTATCAATCGCGATGGCACCTACCAAACCTTCTTCAAACGTAAAGGTGTGTCGGTACACTTCTTCAATCGCTTTTAATACTTTTACAGCTTGTTGGGTTACTTCGGGACCAATTCCATCACCGGGTAATAAGGCAATTTTCAATTTCATAATGCAATTTTTATAATGAGGCAAATTCTAAAATTCTACTTTTTTCAAAGGCTTCAATCTTGGCTTTGTTAGCGATTAGAAAATCGATATCATCGTATCCGTTAATCATGCATATTTTTTTGTATGGATCAATTTCAAACGCTTCAAAAATGTTTTGGTTTTCAATGGAAATCGTTTGTTGTTCTAAATCGACAATCACATTTGTAGCTGGATTTGCGTGAATACTATCTAACAAAACCGTCAAGAAAACTGCCGAAACTTGAATGGGTAGCAAGCCATTATTCAACGCATTTCCTTTAAAAATATCGGCAAAATAACTGGAAACAATTACTTTAAACCCGTAATCCGTCAATGCCCAAGCCGCGTGTTCTCTGCTACTTCCGCATCCGAAATTATCTCCAGCGACCAAGATACTACCCGTGAACTTTTTATCATTTAGGGCAAAGGTGGTAATGGGATTGCCAGCTTCATCAAAACGCCAATCCTTAAAAAGATGGTTTCCAAAACCCAATTTATCGGTAACCTTTAAAAAACGGGCTGGTGTAATTTGATCGGTATCGATGTTTTCCGCCGGTAATGGGACAGCTGTAGTTACTAATCGTGTAAACTTTTCCATATTAATTTAGATGTTGGGTAATGTCTATAATTTTTCCTGCAATGGCGGTCGCTGCTGCTACCAAAGGGCTTGCCAAAATGGTTCTAGCGCCTTGCCCTTGTCGGCCTTCAAAATTCCTATTGGATGTTGAAATACAATATTCGCCCGCTGGGATTTTGTCATCATTCATCGCCAAACAGGCCGAACAACCCGGTTGCCGAATTTCGAAACCTGCCGCTTCAAAAACGGCTGTCAAACCTTCTTCTTGAATTTGCTTCGCCACTTGCTGCGAACCTGGAACAATTAATGCGGTAACATTGGTTGCTTTTTGTTTTCCTTTGATGTAGTTCGCCACCACCCTAAAATCCTCAATTCTCGAGTTGGTACAACTTCCGATAAAAATATAATTGATGGGCTTGTTGATTAACGTTTCTCCTTTTTGGAAACCCATATAATCCAAGGCTTTTTGAAAAGAAGCATCATCAGAATCCGGAATGCTTTCGTTAATTTTGATTCCCATTCCAGGATTGGTTCCATAGGTAATCATCGGACCAATATCTTCGGCATCAAAATGGTATTCTTTATCAAAAACGGCGCCGTCATCGGTGGCTAATTGCTTCCATTGAGCAACTTTTTGGACAAAGGTTTCACCATTTGGCGCAAACTTTTTCCCTTTCATATAGTTAAAAGTGGTTTCATCCGGCGCTATCATACCGCCCCGAGCGCCCATTTCGATACTCATATTGCATACGGTCATACGCCCTTCCATGCTCATTTCTCTGAAAACATTACCGGCATATTCACAGAAATATCCTGTTCCGGAATTGGTTCCGATTTTAGAAATGATATACAAAATCACGTCTTTTGGAGAAACGCCAGCGGCTAACTTCCCATTGACATTCACTCGCAAACTTTTCGGTTTGTTGAGCAACAAGCATTGACTCGCAAAAACCTGAGCCACTTGACTGGTTCCAATTCCGAAGGCAATGCTCCCGAAAGCGCCATGTGTTGAAGTATGACTATCGCCACAAACTAGCGTCATTCCAGGTTGCGTAATTCCCAATTCGGGTGCGATTACATGAACAATTCCTTGGTACTCGTGTCCTAATCCATAAAGTGTGATGTTATTTTTAGTACAATTCTTTGTCAATATTTCTACCTGGTTTCTAGCCAAATCGTCTACAATTGGAAGGTGTTGGTTGAGCGTGGCCACATTGTGATCGGCGGTCGCTACAATTTGTTTTGGACGAAAAACAGGTATGTTTCGAGTTTCCAATTCAGCAAAAGCTTGTGGACTGGTAACTTCGTGAATCAAATGTTGGTCGATGTATAAAACTTGAGGTCCGTTGGGTACTTCTGATACCACATGACTGTCCCAAACCTTATCAAATAATGTCTTTTTCATGTTAAACTAAAATGCCGATGTTACTGATTTGTATGATGTGATGCACATCGTTGTCGATGATTTCCTTTTTTCTATCAGCCATTTTTACGAATTCCTGATAGACAATATCCAATTGTAATTTGGTTAATTCATATCCTATTTTTTTGGCGCGGTACGCTAAGGCAGCGCGGCCACTTCGGGCAGTAAGGACAATGGAAGATTCGGTTACTCCTACGTCTTTTGGATCTATAATTTCGTAGGTCTCACGGTTTTTAATCATGCCATCTTGGTGAATTCCAGAGCTGTGCGAGAACGCATTCGATCCGACGATAGCTTTGTTGGGCTGAACAATCATGCCCATATGTTCGGATACTAAAAGACTGGTATCGTATAATAATTTTGAATTGATGGAAGTATCTAAACCCAAATGTGGATGTTGTCTTAAGATCATAACGACTTCTTCTAAAGAAGTATTTCCGGCCCGTTCTCCTATACCGTTGATGGTGCATTCAATTTGCCGAGCTCCATTGATGATTCCTGAAATCGAATTGGCAGTAGCCAAGCCCAAATCATTATGACAATGGCACGAAAGAATTGCCTTTTCAATTCCGACGACATGTTCTTTTAAGTATTTTATTTTGGCTCCATATTCTTCAGGAAGGCAATATCCAGTTGTGTCAGGAATATTTAAAACAGTGGCGCCGGCTTTAATGGCTTCACTACAAACCTTGGCTAAAAATTCATTTTCAGTTCTACCGGCATCTTCAGCATAAAATTCAACGTCATCTACGAATTTTTTGGCATAGGCTACAGCTTCCGCCGCTCGGTTGATAATTTCATCTTGAGACGCATTGAATTTGTATTTGATGTGCGATTCAGAAGTTCCGATTCCGGTATGAATTCTAGGTTTTTTTGCGAATTGAACTGCTTTAGCTGCTGCATCTATATCTTCTTTGACTGCTCGCGTTAAGGCGCAAACGGTTGCATTTTGAATGGCTTTTGAAATCGCTACTACCGATTCGAAATCACCTGGACTTGAAATAGGAAACCCAGCTTCAATCACATCTACACCTAAGAGATCTAAACGCCGCGCTATGATGAGTTTCTGTTCGGTATTGAGTTTACAACCTGGCACTTGTTCGCCATCGCGTAACGTCGTATCAAATATTTGTACTTTTTGATGATCCATATCGATAATTAGACTTATTTTTATTTTTCTTTACGAAAGTAACTTTTGTTGTATCGAAAGCCGCTTTCATTTTGTGAGCATTTACAGTATTAAAAGAAAAAGATTTTATACTTACAACACTGAATTACAGTAAATTAAAAATAAAATTTTACGATGGCAAACCCTTCAAAAGACAATTTATTTGTACTAATCCGATCGCTTTCCAAATCGGAGAAACGACAATTTAAATTGTATGTGAATCGGTTGGGTGATAATGAAGATGCCAAATTTTTGCGTTTGTTCACCTTGTTGGATAAGATGTCACAGTACAATGAGGAGGAAATTCTAAATAGTAAAATCGTTACCAAACTGCAACTTTCTAACTTAAAAGCACATCTGTACAAGCAAATTCTAATCAGTTTGCGGATGAATCCAGTGAATCAAAACATTCGAATTCAAATTCGAGAACAGCTTGATTTTGCTACCATTTTGTATCAAAAAGGATTGTACAAACAAAGTTTGAAAATTCTAGAGCGCACCAAACTCATCGCCTTAGAACACGAAGAAAAGAACATTGCTTTTGAGATCGTCGAATTGGAAAAAATCATCGAATCGCAGTACATCACCCGAAGTATTGTAGGTCGCGCGGACGAACTGGTACACGAAGCCAAAGAATTAAGTCAGCAAAACGTTATCGCGAGTAAACTTTCTAATTTATCCTTGCAGTTGTACAGCATCATGCTGAAAAGTGGTTATGCGAAGAGTGATTTAGAAATGCAAGACATCACTACCTATTTCAAAGAACAGCTGCCCGAGTACCGTATTGAAGAATTAGGTTTTCGGGAAAAGCTGTGGCTTTATAAAACCCATTTGTGGCACAGTTTCTTGATTCAGGATTTTTTGTCTTGTTATAAATATTCAAGCAAATGGGTCGATTTGTTTGATAGCAATCCTCAAATGATCTTTCTAAATCCGGTTTGGTATCTCAAAGGAAACAGCTATTTGCTAGAATGTTTGTATTTAATCAAACACAAATCCTACATGAAAGTGGTTTTGGGAAAATTAAGACAGACTATCGAATTGGACGACTTCCCAAAGAACGACAATTTAAGTTCCTTATATTTCTTGTGCTACTACAACAGCATGTTTCATTTACACTTCTTAGAAGGCGATTTTGAAGGCGGCATGTATTTGGTAGACGAAGTTTTGAAGAACATCAAAAAGAACGAAGACCGTATTGACGAGCATCACATTATGGCCTTTTACTATAAGATTGCTTGTTTGTATTTCGGCGCTGGTAACAACAAGAAATGCATTGAATATTTAAAAAAAATCATCGACAACCGCAACCTTACGATGCGAGAAGATTTGATGTGTTTTGCTAGAGTATTAAGTTTGGTGGCACATTACGAAGCTGGAATGGACTACCATCTAGAACTGCAATTGAAAAGCACTTACGCCTTCTTGATTAAAATGAACGAACTCTATGAAGTAGAACGAGAAATGATAAAATTCTTGAAAAACTTAGGTTCTATTTACCCAAATGAATTGAAATCGGAATTCAAAAAACTGCACCAGCGCTTATTGACTTATGAAGAACATCCGTACGAAAAAAGAGCATTCTTGTATTTAGATATCATTTCTTGGCTCGAAAGCAAAATTGAAAACAAACCAGTAGCGCTGATTATTCAAGAAAAAGCTAAAAAGTTAATTCGCTGATCTGTTAATACATCATAAAGTTATTTCGCGAAGGCTTTTCTTTTCCTGCAAATTTTTCCAGTTTGTAGGTTAATGAAAACATCACGTAGCGTTTCAGTACTATGTTTTCTTCATCGCGAATAGTGCTTGGCGTTATGGTTCTAGTGGCGCTTTGATTTTGATTTAAGACATCGTAAACTTTGACTTTAGCCGTAAATTTTTTACTAAAAAAACTATACGACAAACTCGAGTTCCACAAATAGAAATCTTTTTTAAATCCGTCTGCTATATTGGAATTGTAGGTGTAACCAAAATCATTTCCAAAAACCCAATTGGTCGGCCAATAAGAAGTAGTTTGTATATTAAAACTGTGCAGGACATTTGATGCCGATTTTACCCGATAATTCAAATATTTGAGTTCTCTAAAAGTAACATTATAGGAAGGATTAATGGTCAGCAATTCGCCATATTCATATGTAAAATTTACTCTAGGTGTGATTTGGGTGGCATTTGCCTGGTATAAATCTCCATTGGTAAATCCTTTGGATTTGTTGTAACCTGCATTGGCTGATATTCCAAATTTGAAGGTGTGCGCACCTTGTTTGTAGGTTTTGTTCCAACGGGCCCCAAACCAAGTATCGATAGTTCCTGAGACGTTTTGATATGTTGTTGTTCGCTTTCCATTGGCATCGAAAATTGTGGAGGAAACCACTTGATTGTCGTAAAAATCACCCCCGGTATAAATGCTATAGCCAGTTCGGGTGGCGTAATCAAAATCATTAAAATTGAAATAAAAACTGTTGCTTTTCACCAAATCTACATTGGGGTTTCCGACATAGGTGTTCAAAGGGTCCGCAATATTTTCAACTGGCAATAGCTGATCTACACGAGGCAATTGCACTTGGTATTCGTAATTCACCCAAATAGATTTCGACTTCCCGAAGTGATATCCACCGTAAGCATTGACAAATGGAAAAATGTATTTCTTATTCAAGTTCAAGGCATTTCCCAAGTAGTTCGAGTAATTGTCAAACTGTACTATTGTAGTTCCTCCGGTGTAACTAAAGTTATACTTTTTCTTATCCCATGAAAACCCCAATTTAGGCGTAACCATTTTCTCGGTCGAAGAATAATAATTAGTCAATTTCGCATTCGAATCAGAATAAATTTGAGAATCGCTATTGAAATCATTCGTTTTTCGATCTTGGGATGTTTTTTCACGACGCCAGTAAACCCCTGCTTGCAAGCGCAAAGAATCGGTTACAGGTTCCATGAAGGTAATTTCGGAATCGTAAATATCCTTTAGATTTCGGTTTTTCAAATTCTGATTTCGAATATCGGCAGGCTGTCCGTTTTGGTAAAATATAGACGTTGACTTGTTAATTGAATTGGTTAATTCGTTTCCATTTTCATTTTCAAAAAGCACGTTAATGTTGCGCCCTTTTCTCTTGAATGCTTTATTGAAATTGATTGAATTCGTGAAGTTCGTCTTGTCGTTTTCATCAAAGGTATTTGATGCATTATCATTCAATAAATCCCCAACAGTATTGGTAGAGGATTCCTTCGAGTTGACGCTATATTTGCTGTTTGCTTTCAAAAATTTTGGTGAAAAAGTGATTGTTGCTGTTGAATCAATTTTGTATTCAAAAATAAAATTAAAATTGTGCCCGTAACGATCTTCATTCGAGGTCGAATTGGAACTAGTAACAATAGCACCTGTCGGCAAGAGGCTGGTCTGATTGGTTTTATTCGTGTTTTTTCTATTGGATTGTGTAAAGAAATAACTCACGTTGCTATCGAGGTTTTTGATCCATTCGTCGCTGTAATTTACGCCTAACATGTCCGATTGGGTAATTCCTTTGCCGCCACCAAAACGCAAACTTCCGATCCCGTAGGAACCGTCCGCGCCATCGTAAAAATAAGACACGTTTCGACCTCCGCCCATATTGTCAAATACCTCATCCATCGAAAATCCCGTGGAATTGATGTTGTTAGAAGAAGCCAACACGCTTATCTTTCTCTTGTTTTTAAAATAATTGATCAACGCACTGCTTTCGTAACGTTTATCCGAGCCATATCCGCCCATAAATTTGCCAAACAACCCTTTGTTTTTGTCTTCATCGATGGTGAGATTAATACTGGCGTTGTTTGATTTCGCCGTTGACTTCGTCAGTTCTTCTTTTTTGGTTTTGGTATCCGAAACTTGTACTTTGTTGATAATTTCAGAAGGCAAACTTTGCAGCGCAATTTTCCCGTCCTTGTCAAAGAACGGTTTCCCGTTGACTAGTACTTGGTTCACTTCTTTTCCGTTGACCGTGATTTTTCCATCGGCATCGACTTCTACGCCGGGAAGTTGTTTGAGCAAGGTTTCTACATTTGAATCGGGGCGCACTTTAAAGGAGGAAGCATTAAATTCTAATGTATCTTTCTTTATTCGGATGGGTGGTGCTTCGCTTTTAATGATGACCTCTCCCAAGACATTTTGATATTCTGCCAATCGCAATATTCCAAAATCTTTATCTTCTGAAACGGTCAGCATTTCTTGCTTGAAGTTTTGATACCCCATATAAGAAATCTTCAAAAATACAGGTTTGTTGATTTTTTTTAGATTCAAAAGGAAGGCTCCGTTTTTATCGGAAATGGTATAATCTACTACTGTCGAATCGGAAACATTTGATAAGTAAACCGTGGCGGATTCTATAGGGACTTGCGTTTTGCCATCTAAAATTTTCCCTTTAAGAGCAACGGAGTTTTGAGCAAACACCGAAAAACTAAAAACTAAAATAACGAGTGTAAAGTATGATTTTGGCATAAAAAAAAATTTCGTTGTTACTATTTCCAGATAATAACAACGAAATACGGGTTTTAGTGTATAAAGAAAAAATTTCTTGTTAAAAATTTAACAAAATTATTTCTCCCGAATGTAAATATCAATCGGAACTCCTGAGAAATCCCAGTTTTCTCTAATCTTGTTTTCTAAGAAACGCTTGTAGGCTTCCTTAACATATTGAGGTAAATTGGCAAAAAAGACAAACTGCGGCGTTGGCGTTGGCAATTGCATGCAGTATTTAATTTTTACATATTTCCCTTTCAAAGCTGGCGGTGGATAACCTTCTATCACTTTCAACATATAGTCGTTGAACTTTGATGTTGGAATGCGTTGTGAACGATCTTCGAATACCTTCACAGTAGTTTCTAAGGCTTTCAACAACCGTTGTTTGGTTAAAGCCGACACAAAAAGAATCGGCACATCCGTAAACGGCATTAACTCTTTTCTAATTTTCTCTTCGTAATCTCTGGTCGACATGGTATCTTTTTCTACCAAATCCCATTTGTTGACTAAAATCACCACGCCTTTTCTGTTTTTCTCGGCCAACCAAAAAATACTTTGGTCTTGTCCTTCAAAACCTCTGGTTGCATCAATGATTAAGATACAAACATCAGCGTGTTCAATAGCTCGAACGGAACGCATTACGGAGTAAAACTCTAAATCTTCTTTGACTTTTGCTTTTCGACGAATCCCAGCAGTATCTACCAAATTGAATTCAAAACCAAAACGGTCGAACTTCGTATCAATAGCATCTCTTGTGGTTCCGGCTATGTCGGTTACCATGAAGCGTTCTTTACCAATTAGAGCGTTTATAAAACTCGATTTTCCAGCGTTTGGTCGGCCCACAACCGCAAAACGTGGCAAAACTACGTCTTCTTGAACCGGTTCTGGTTTTTCTGGAAAGGAATCAATAAGAGCATCTAACAAATCCCCTGTTCCGCTTCCGGAAATACTAGCGAAGGTGAAATAATCACCCAAACCTAAATTGTAAAACTCGATGGCATCTTTCTCACGCATCGCATTGTCTACTTTATTCACGGCTAAGAGAACGGGTTTGGTCACTTTTCTTAGCAGTTTGGCTACCGTTTCGTCCATTGGCGTGATGCCTTCTTCTACGTCTACTACAAAAATAATCACGTCGGCTTCGTCAATAGCTAGCTCGACTTGTTTGCGGATTTCTCCCTCAAAAACGTCATCCGAACCGCGAACGTAACCGCCGGTATCAATTACAGAAAACTCTTTTCCGTTCCATTCGCTTTTGCCGTAATTTCGATCTCGAGTTACTCCCGAAACCGCATCAACAATCGCTTCTCTTCTTTGAATCAACCGGTTGAAAAGGGTCGATTTCCCTACGTTTGGTCTTCCTACTATGGCAACAATATTATTCATAATCCTATTTTCAATATTTTGCAAAGGTAGTGTTTAATAGTGTATTAAACGCTAATTTAGTACATTAGCATTACTAAAAATCAGAACCCATTAAAACCAAGATGTATGGATGCCGATCATCAAATTAGATTGCGGCTGCGTTTTTACAAAGATGTGACCGAAACCCTAGACCAAGTGCGCCAAAAATTTGAACTTTTTTCACAAAACAAATCGCCCGATTTTAAAGTGAATGCCTGCGACGATCATGTTTGGATTCACATTGCTGGACCTCAAAAAAAATACTGGTCACCTCATTTGCATTTGCAATTAGAGCCGACTGAAACCAACGGCACTCACGTTCGAGGGTTGTTTGGTCCCGATCAAACGCTATGGACGTTATTCATGTTATTTCACTTTATAGTGGGTGGTGTCTTCGTAATTTTCTCCATGATAGCTTATTCAAATTATACTTTAAAGCAACCCATGTTTGCCGATTTCTTGGTGATGGGGTTGATGGTAGTTGTTTGGTTTTTACTCTATTTTATTGCGCGCCAAATTCGGCACAACGGCAACGGGCAAATGCAAGATTTGGAGAATTTGTTTCTGAAAATAATGGAAACTTAGTTTTTTGAGGAGCTGATTCCAGCTATCCGCTGCAATCTCTTCGAGGATTTCCGCTGCTATCTGGGCTAGGGTTTTGCGTAACCGTAGAATGTTATGGATTGTAGGAATTGCGTGAAGGATCGCAGTGAAAATCCTTTTGTGGCGGGTTTCGACACAAAAGATTGTAACGTAGCGCCTGACCCTTGTGGGCACGCCGAAAAGAGAAAAGAGTCAAGAGAAAAGAAACAAGAGTTAAAAGATTTCAAAATTCTTGCTTCTTGTCTCTTGCTTCTTCTAACTATTGATTGTATCCGAAACGCTTTAGCATGTTGGCGTTACTTCTCCAGTTTTTATTGACTTTCACATACAGCTCGATGTGGATTTGCTTGCCAAAGAATTTCTCTAAATCGGCACGCGATTCGACACCCACTTTCTTCAAAGCAGCGCCTTTGTGACCGATGATGATTCCTTTCTGCGTATCGCGTTCCACCATAATTAGGGAACGAATTCGGATGATGTTGTCGTCTTCTACAAACTCTTCAGTAACAATTTCAACGGCATAGGGAATTTCCTTGCTGTAGTTTAGCAGAATTTTCTCTCGTATAGTTTCGTTGACAAAGAATCGTTCGGGTTTATCGGTGAGGGTATCTTTTGGATAATACGCTGGTGATTCGGGAAGAAGCGCAATAATTCTAGCAAATACTTCTGGGACATTAAAATTCTTTAACGCTGAAATCGGAAAAATCTCGGCATTGGGAACTTTGGCGGCCCAAAAAGCTACTTGCTCTTCTAATTGCTCTTGATTGGAGTTGTCGATTTTGTTTAACAACAGCAATACCGGAATTTTAGCATGAATAATTTTATTAAAAAACGCTTCGTCTTTGAGTTCTTGTTCGCCAATTTCAACCATGTAGAGTAAGATATCGGCATCTTCAAAGGCTGATTTCACGAAATTCATCATTGATTCTTGCATTTCATACGCCGGTTTGATAATACCAGGCGTATCGGAAAGAATGACTTGAAAGTCCTCTCCATTGACAATCCCTAAAATACGGTGACGTGTAGTTTGCGCTTTGGAAGTGATGATCGACAATCGTTCTCCGACAAACGCATTCATCAAGGTAGACTTACCTACGTTAGGATTTCCGATAATGTTGACGAAGCCTGCTTTGTGTGTCATAATTAGTACTGAAACAGTTTTTAAATAAAAAAAGCTCCTCTTTTCAGAGAAGCTCGTCTTAAACTTAGTAGCGGGAACAGGACTCGAACCTGTGACCTTCGGGTTATGAGCCCGACGAGCTGCCTACTGCTCTATCCCGCGCTGTTTCGAATGCAAATATACAACGAATATCGATACTCGCAAGTTAAATTTATAAAAAGTTTCTTTAGCCGTATGAAGTTGACTCCGAATTCATTAGGGAAATTATGGCGTCGCTTGGCAAGAAATGTGATTGGTAAAGTAGCAGAAGTAGGTCATAATTATCTAAAATTGTTTAGAATAATTAGTAGGAATCAGGAAACAAAGGCAATAAATAAAAAAAGCAGCTCTAGAAACTAGAACTGCTTTTTAAAGCACCAAAACTAAACTTGTTATTTTGTAGAAACGGTTTCTACATAGCTTTTGTTGCTGTAGCTTACTGCAAAAGTATATTTTCCTTTTGCGATTTTGCTAACATCAAACCTCTTAAAGAAATCTTGTTTTCCTGTGAAAGTGTCGTTGAATACTTCACTATTGTATTCATCGTAGATGACCACATCAACTGGAGTTTCTTTAAAATTTAAAATGCTTAAAGTGACAATTCCGTCTTTATACACCAATATAGGTTTGTGGTATTCCGAAGTAGCACCTACCTCTTTACCATTTTTAGAATCTACAAGCCCGGAAAAATCAACCTCACTTGCATACGTTCCAACTGTTGACATTACTACTGCCAATACTAAACTGAATTTCAAAAGATTTTTCATAATTGCAATTTTTTAAATTAATACTAATTTGATACCGCAAAACTAAAGCAGGAATAGCTTCCAAAACACAACTGTTTTTTCAAATATGTGTGCTATTTTACCATCTACGAAATCGATTAAGGTTAAAATTGGTAATTGCGCACAGCAATTGAGGTAATTTTGTACAGATTTTAAACAAGCTCTCAACCGTTATGAAAACCATTGCTCCCTCTTTTGAAGTCATTGAACCTTCTTTTGGAAGTTCGTTTTCGTTTTCCACCTTCGATGAAAATGCGAACAGCAAGGCGCATCTTTGGCATTACCATCCGGAGATTGAATTGGTATATGTAAATGGTGGTTCTGGTAAGCGGCAAATCGGAAGTCACATTTCGTACTACACCGATGGTGATTTGATTCTGATCGGAAGTTACTTGCCGCACTGTGGATTTACTAACGAACAAACGGGAAACAAGCAAGAAACTGTGATTCATTTAAAATCAGATTTCTTAGGGTTCGCTTTTTTCGAAACGCCCGAGATGAAAAATATTTCCAACTTATTTATTAAAGCCAAAGGCGGATTAGCGTTTAGTGGTGATACCAAAAAACTGGTCGGGCAACAGATTGCCGAGATGGAATCCCTTTCTAATTTTGATAGATTGTTGACTTTGATTCGGGTTTTGAACGAACTAGAACGCTCTGGGGATTTTAAAATTTTGAATGCAGAAGGTTTTTCTTTGGAAACTCAAGTACAGGACAACGGCAGGATTAATAGTGTTTTCAATTATGTTAAGGACCATTTCCAAGAACCTATTCCCTTGGAAGAAGTAGCAAATTTGGTTAGCATGACCGTTCCCTCTTTTTGCCGGTATTTCAAAAAAATTACGAATAAGACCTTTACGAAGTTTGTCAATGAATACCGATTGGTGCATGCTTCTAAATTATTGGCCGAGAAACCGATGAGCATTTCTGAGATTTGTTTTGACAGTGGTTTTAACAATTTCAGTTATTTCAACAAATCATTTAAGGAGTTTACGGGTAAAAATGCTTCACAGTACCGTCAAGAATTGAAAAGTGTTTTTAAATAGGTTTTTTACTGGTTTGTAACACGTTGTATTGCTGGTTTTTGTATTTTTAGTATAAATTTTCAAAAACTAGTCGCTATGAGCTTTTTTACTTTTATACGATTTCAAAATTTAGTTGCTGCCGTTCTTATGCTTTACAGTTTTTGTGATCTTCAAGCTCAGATGCAGCTAAGAAGATTGGATGGCTTTTACAACAATGGCGGTGTAAAAATGTACGATATTAATAATTCTGGACAGAGCGTCAACCCAAAAAGAATTTACTCCTTTGCAACAAACACATACGCAGAAGTAGATTCAGGAGTTTTATCTTTAGCCGGAATTAATGAGTCTGGGGATTTGATTGGTTACATGCCCATAGTAATTGATGGTCAAACTTTACCTCAGCCTGCTTATAAAAAAAATGGTGTTTGGCAGGTATTAGATTTATTTCCAAATCAAACTTCGCAAAGTGGCCCTGTTGTTGGCAAAATAAGTCCAAATTTAGAATACATAACTGGAACTTATTCAATAGCTCCCAATTGGAGTACCCAGAGAGCTTTCTTATACAATGTAGCAACAAATTCAACAGAAATCATTGCTACCCCACTAAATGAAAATAACGGCGGGAATTGTGTTACAGATTTGGGTTTAATTGGTGGCTGGTATCAGCCCTCAGGCTCTAGTGTCAATAGCGTTCCTGCTACTCTTGGCGCAGGTTCTGTTATTAACCCAATCAATGCGGATCAGCCTTTCAACTATCATGATAATACAATCAATGCCATTAATAATTCCAATGTCATGGTTGGTTCAAAAAATATTAGCGCTTTTATGTTTGATTCCAACACGAATTCCATTAGTACTTTTCCTCCACCTTCCAATTATAGAATTAGCACTTTTACAGATATCTCGGATACCGGAATTGCTGTTGGATATTACTTAAATATTTTTACAGCAGATGGCAATATCGCTGATGCCATAGTATACAATCCTGCGCTAAGCAGCCAGCCAGTATTACTCCGAGATATTTTAGTTGCACACGGAATTGATATTCCTTTCTACAATGATAGGATGGGAATAGCAACAGCCATTTCACCAGACGGAAAATACATTTCAGGCTATGCGAATGATACTGATGGAAGTTCAGGTTGGGTTGTTTATCTTGAAGACTTACTACTTACAACTTGCTTTATGTCACATCCTAGCGACATATATGTTACTGCCGAAAACTCTTCCGGAATTGTAAATTACACGATGCCTACGGTTACTTGTAATTTTCACCCTAATGCTACTTTGATTCTTGCAAGTGGTTATGCCTCGGGCGCCGTTTTCCCTGACGGAATTACAACCGTCACATACAATCTTGTTGATACTGACGGGGCTATTTTAGACAGTTGTACTTTCAAAGTAACTGTCAGTTGCTATCCAGCCGCCGTTCAAGAAGTGACACCCATTACATCCGTAAGTGTAGAAAACCATGGAGGACATACCTCATCTGCGGATTCAACTTTAGGATATGAAGATTTTACAACGCAATTTTATGGTTTTAATTTGTTTGTAGATTATCCAGGTCAAGACAGTCTTATCATCACTTTAAATGGAAATACTGGTGGAAACTATACAGATTACTTTACTGTATTCGTAGATTGGAATAAAGATGGAATCTTTAACAATACGGAAGAGAGAAATGATATAGGTCAGATCACCAATTCTACAGGAACAGATGCTGTTAGTACAACGGGTACTATTTCAATTCCATTCACCGACATTACTGATCCCAATTACCCAAACCCGAACACTTACAGTAAAATACGTATTATTAAAAATAGAGACGCTTTTACCTTAGATGCCTGTTCGGTATCTTCAGGAATAGGACAGATTGAAGATTATCACATTTATTTTGGGACCTTATTACTATCTAACACAGCATTTGTTGAAGCTAGTACGATTCAGTACGCCCCAAACCCTGTCACGGATGTTTTAAAAGTAACTTCTCAAAATAATATAAACAATATTCAAGTATTTAATTTAGTTGGTCAAATAGTATTAGAAACCAAATTGAATTCTAAAACTGGTGCATTAGATTTTTCAGGATTACCAAAAGGAACTTACCTTGTAAAAACAATCTTTGAGCAATCAACAAAAACCGTTAAAGTGATCAAGAAATAAATTAGCAAAATATTTTACGCTATTTAATTCGTAAAAAAGCACTCTAATATTAGAGTGCTTTTTACTTTTTTGGATAATTTAACTTTCGTTATAATGTTGCCATATCAATGACAAACCGATACCTAACATCGCCTTTAATCATCCTGTCATAGGCTTTGTGAATGTCTTTCATAGCAATCATTTCAATATCGGAAACTATTCCATTTTCGGCACAATAGTCGAGCATTTCCTGGGTTTCTGGCAAACCACCAATTAGCGAGCCAGCCAAGCTTCTTCTGCCACCAATCAAACTAAAAACATGAAGTTGATATGGTGTTGGAGGAACACCAACACAAATGTGTGTTCCGTTTACTTTTAGTAAGGACAAATACAAATTCAAATCGTGTGGTGCTGAAACGGTATCTAAAATAAAATCAAAATAGCCAGCTACACTTTTTAATTGTTCTTCATTAGAAGTAACCACAAATTTGTGAGCTCCCAATTTTTTTGCATCTTGTTCTTTTGATGGTGATGTACTCAAAACCGTCACTTCGGCTCCGAAAGCCACTCCAAATTTGACAGCCATATGCCCTAATCCACCCAATCCTAGAACTGCGAGTTTGTGTCCTTTACCTACTTTCCAGTGGCGCAATGGCGAATAGGTGGTGATTCCGGCGCAAAGTAGTGGAGCAACAGCGGCCAGAGGAAGTTTGTCAGACACATGCAATACAAAATCTTCGTGCACTACAATCGTATTCGAATAGCCACCATAAGTTGGCGTTTTTCCATCTCTTTCATAACTATTATAGGTGCCAACCATCCCGTTCTGGCAGAATTGTTCTAACCCTTCATGGCAATTGGCGCATGTTCGACACGAATCTACTAAGCAACCCGTACCTGCTAAATCCCCTACTTTGAACTTTTTGACGTGGCTTCCCACTTTGATTACTTTCCCAACAATCTCGTGTCCGGGAACCATAGGAAAAATTCCTTCGCCCCAATCATTCTTAATTTGGTGTAAATCGCTATGGCAAACGCCACAAAACTGAATATCGAATTGCACATCATGTGGTCCGACTTCTCGGCGTTCAAAATTCCACGGAGCCAAATCACTTTTGGCATCTTGCGCTGCGTAACTTCTTGTTGGTATCATCTTTATTTTTTTCTTAAAGTTATAATTTTCTTTTGGTTGGTAAAAAAGTTCACGAAAATTTAACTTAAAGATATTTTCTACCCCCCTTCTTAAATACAAAAAAACCTTACGCATCACCGTAAGGTTTTTTTAAATATTAATTTAAAACAAAACTCTCTTTATTCCCCTTCTGCTAGCGCTGAATTCTTATCCGCTTTTACTGGCAGTGCAATTGCTAATCCTTCATCATTAATCATGGTCATGTTCAAAGTATCCAACTTGGAGAGGTTTTTAGAAACCGGTCCGCTAAATAGATTATATGAAATATTCATTTCTTTTAATTTACTCAACTTTTCCAAATCGAAAGGTATTTGACCTTGCATGTTATTGTCAAACAAACTAAACACCTCTAATTGAGATAAATTGGCAATCTCTTTTTCTAATTTCCCTGTAAACTTATTGCTGTTCAAAAGCAATACTTTCAAGGACTTCATTTGGTATACGGAAGCTGGAATGGTTCCTTCTAACTCGTTATTGTATAATGATAATTTTTTTAATGCCTTTAAATTTCCTATTTCCGCAGGCAATTGTCCCGAAAGTTGGTTCATAAATAACTCTAAACTTTGTAAGGAAGCAACTTCTCCAATAGAATTTGGAATTATACCCGACAATTTATTGAATGAAATGTTCATTATTTTCAATTCCTTCAAATTCCCTATTGTTGTAGGAATCGTTCCTGAAATAGCGTTTCTTGTTAATTTTAGCTTTTGTAAGAAAACTAGATTTCCAATTTCATTCGGTAATTCTCCTATCAAATTGTTATTGGTTAAATCGATCGAAACCACTTTGTCGCCACTAACTTTCACACCGTACCATTTGGAAACTGGGGCATTCAAATCCCATTTGTTTTTCCATTGACCACCATTTGTCGCGATGTACAATTTTACTAAAGCATCTTTTTCAGAAAGTGAGACACTAGCAAAAAGTGATGTTGAAGCAATTAATAGTATCAGTAGTAAAGTAATTTTTCTCATGATTTGGGGATTTTTGAGAAGTTGAAACTTATTTATAATGATGTAGCGAAAATTTAATCTTCGTTAGCCAATGCTGAATTTTTGTCTTGAACTGGCAAGTTTACAGCTAATCCTTTATCATTGATCATAGTCATGTTTAAGGTATCCAATTGAGCTAGATTTCTAGAAACCAATCCGCTAAACATATTGTAGGATATATTCATTTCTTTCAAATGATTTAATTTTTCTAAATCAAAAGGAACTTGTCCATCCATATTATTTTCAAATAGACTTAGATTTTCTAAAGAAGATAAATTAGCTACTTCTTTCTCCAATTTTCCTGTTAGTTTATTACTGTTTAGTAATAATACTTTCAAAGATTTCAATCCGTAAATGGTACTTGGAATATTTCCTGTCAATTCATTATTGAATAAGGAAAGTGTATTTAATAGTTTTAAGTTTCCAATCTCTACAGGCAATTCACCATTCAAACGATTCATAAACATTTCCACAGAAACAAGTGCAGTAGCATTACCGATAGCAGCTGGAATTTTTCCAGAAAATTTATTAAATGCTAAATTCAAAGTTCTTAGTTGTTTTAGGTTTCCAATATTGGATGGAATCAACCCTGAAATATCGTTCTTGAATAGATTTAAACTTTGTAAGTATACTAAGTTCCCAATTTCATTTGGCAAAGAACCTACTAAATGATTGTTGGAAAGATTTAATCCAATTACTTTGTCGGCAATAATTTTCACACCGTACCATGAAGTTACGGGAGCATTCAAATCCCATTTGTTAGTCCATTGACTTCCGTTGGTTTCTTTGTATAGTTTTACCAAGGCCTCTTTTTCAGAAGAAGAGATGTTTGCCATCATTGATACTGAGGCAACAAAAGACAAGAATAAGGTAGCTATCGTTTTCATAATAAATGTGTTTATGTTTTAATGATGGTGTAAATGTAGAACCAACATCGATAATGAGCAAATAAAATCGACGAAATGCACATTTTTTAACTTTTTAAATATAATTTTCTTACATTTAATAAAATTACAACTTGCGAGATTAACCATAATGCAAACCAAAAACAAGTCACTTTAAGGCTATTCATTTAAAAAAATAAGTACATTTGAGTACCTAACCAATTAAAACAGATAAACATGGACATTAATTTCTTAGCGCTCTTAGTGGCGGCATTATCAACACTTGTTGTAGGGTTTATATGGTATAACCCAAAAGTATTCGGCACGATTTGGATGAAAGAATCAGGACTTACAGAAGAAAAAATGAAAGGGTCAAATATGGCCTTAACCCTAGGAGTTTCTTTTATTTATGCCTTCTTAATAGCTTTTGTATTACGATTTTTGACGGTTCATCAAACAGGTGCTTTAGGAATGGTTGGTGGCGATGCAAGTATCGCGAAACCTTCCTATGATGCCTTTATGGCTGACTATGGCATGGCATTTAGAACATTTAAGCACGGTGCTTTACATGGTTTTATGACCGGTTTATTTTTAGCCATACCAGTTATCGGTACCAATGCCTTATATGAAAGAAGAAGCTTCAAGTACACCTTAATTACCGGCGGCTTTTGGGCCGTTTGTTTTATGATAATGGGCGGCATTATCTGTGCTTGGAAATAGAAATTAGTTTCGAAATCAAAAAAATCCCAATTCATTTTAATTGGGATTTTTTATTTAACTTGATCAATCGCAAAGGCTAAGTCGAAATCTTTTTTAGTTACACCATTAGAATCGTGCGTTGATAATCGAATCGTAACCTTGTCATAAACATTGAGTAGCTCTGGATGGTGGTTTTGTTTTTCGGCTGCAAGACCAACTTGAACCATAAATCCCATCGCCTTTGAAAACGTCTCCAATTCAAAATGTTTGACCAAACTATTATTTTCGAAATTCCAATCCTTCAATCCCTTCAATTCGGAGGCTATCTTTTCTTCGGAATATAATGTCATAGTATTGTTTTTTATAAAATTAGTTAAATTAAGACTAAGAACTAGCCCTTTGAAACGGAAATAGTTAAATTTGGAACTTTAGCACAAGCAATTTGAATCCTTATACTTTCAAAATTTATTCTTCAGTATCGCAACTTCCAAACGAATGGAACACTATTGGTGCAAACAATATCTTTCTAACTACTACCTATTTAAAAGTTCTAGAAACAGCGGCACCTGTGAACATGGTTTGCCATTTCATTGGAATTTTTAACAACAATGCTCTAATAGGAATTTCGATTTCTCAATTCATTGATTTAAACGAATTAGAATCGTTTGGCGAGCGCGATCATTGCCTTAAGACTACTATAAGGAATTTCGTTTTTAAGAACTTTTCGTCACACGTTTTATTTATAGGAAATAACATGTTGACTGGCCAAAATGCCGTTGCATTTTCTGAAAAAGTAGACAAAAGCACTGCACTGAAAACACTTTCAGTAGCAGCAAAAGAAATAAAAACCATTTTCAGAACTAAAGGCAAGAAAATTCACATTACTACTTATAAAGATTTTTTTAAAGACGAATTAACTCCATTTTCAATTCCAGAGTTTCAAAGGCACTATCGATTTTCTACTCAGCCAAACATGATCTTCACCAACACACAGAATTGGCAAACTGAAGACGATTATGTTGCTGCTTTATCAAAGAAGTATCGAGACCAATTCAAACGAGCTCGCAAAAAAGCTATTGGAATCGAAAAAAGAAAAATGCATTTAGAAGATATCATTCATCATGAAGAAACGATTTATAAATTGTACTCCCATGTGGCTAAAAATGCACCGTTCAATACTTTCTTTTTACCCAAGAATCACTTTAGAGTTTTTAAAGAACATTTAAAAGACCTATTTCTCTTCTACGGGTATTTTTCCAACGGTAATCTAATCGGATTCAACACCCTAATTAAGAACGGTAATACTTTAGATACCTATTTTTTGGGATATGACGATAGTTTGCAACGAGAAAAAATGTTGTATTTGAATATGCTTTACGACATGATCGCTTTCTCTATAAACAAAGGGTTTTCGGAAATTGTTTTTGCCCGTACGGCACTAGAGATTAAAAGTTCGGTAGGCGCCGAACCAATTTCAATGTATGGATTTATGGAACATTCTGTGTCGTTTTTAAACCATCATATGGATCGAATTTTCAACTATCTTGAACCTAAAGTGGTTTGGCAAGAACGAAATCCCTTCAAATAATTAGATAGCCACTTTCATAGCCTTTTGTAAAATCGAAATAGAAAGACGCGTTACTTCGCCGCAATATTCTCCGTCCATTTGAAAACTAACTGGAGTATTTATAGTTATTGTTGCTTTATCACTTGAGATAATCTCCACATCTTCGGAATCAATAGGTGTAATACCCATAAACATTTTGCCTAAGAGTATTAAATCGAGATTTTTCATAAGAATCAATTCAAACTTACCGTCATCCATAATGCCGATGGGATTAATTTCAACACCAGAGCCGTAACGTTTTGAATTGGCTATTCCAATCATACTCGCCGTACAATCAAAAGTGCGATGATTCACTTCTATGGTACTTACAAAAGGCGTGTCAAAATCAACCCAAGTGGTAATAGCGTGCAGTGCATAACCCCATTTTCCTCGCAAGGATCCTTCTTCATAATTTTTGATAAGCGCGGCATTAATTCCGATGTCACTTAGATGTATACTAATCTTATCATTAATGAGTATCAAATCAATTTCCTTGTAGGGATTGAAAAAAGCAATTTGCAGATTCTCTTCCTCGGATAAAATCAAATCTAAGTCCAAGGCCAATCCGTTCGCGGAACCTGCAGGAATAATACCTAAAATCACATCTTCCAGTTTCATAGTCTCTGCCACCATTTTTACAGTACCATCACCGCCGATTATGACAATTCTCTCAGGACGATGAGTTGCATAAAGTAATTTCAATTTGGATGCATCATCAGTTCCAGTTGTGGTGTAGATCCCAATTTTGATATTGTTCTGCTTAGAAAATTGAACTACCTTCTGTAGCGTAATGGCTTTATCTATGTCACCAGAAATAGGATTTACAACGACGATGACATTCTTTTTCAACATTTAATCTCAGTAATTGATTTAAAATAATTAATTTACAGGTTCTATAAAAGTACGAATAAAATGAAGCCGATTTTGAAATTATACCGTGGATATGCCAATGAACAAGAATTAATTGTCATGGGTCACGTTTTAAAATCGGTGAAGAATTCCGATTATGATTTTCAGAACAAAAGCCTCAAAAATGCAGCTGCCATAATTAAAATGTATCGCAACAAAACGCTTGCAAACGCCGACGTTTATTTAGATCTCGGTGCGTTAAAGATACATACCAAAACATTAAATGATGGCTATTTCAAGTTTTGTATTCCACTAGAAGAAAGCAGCGCTTATGGTTGGGTTGATTACACAGTAAGTTTGCCCTATCAGAACGAAGAAATCCGTTGTATTGGAAGTTATGTTCGTCCACACAAAGGAAACCTTGGTGTTATTTCTGATATTGATGATACTTTCTTAATTTCACATACGAAGAACCCTTTAAGAAAGCTTTTCGTGCTGTTGTTTCACAATCTGAATGACAGAAAAGTTTTCAAAGACGTTGTGGCGCATTATCAAGCCTTGAGTATCGCCGGTCGAAATGAAAAATCAGAAGGCAATGCTTTTTTTTATGTTTCTAGTAGCGAATGGAATTTGTATCCTTTTATGATCAAATTCACAAAATTGCATGAGTTCCCGAAAGCAGTTTTGTTGTTAAAAGACATTAAAACTAATTTGCTTCAAGTCTTTTTGCCTGGAAGAAGAAATCACAATCATAAATTTGACAAGATAAAACACATTTTAGAGTTTTATCCCAATTTAAAATATGTGCTCTTAGGAGATGATTCACAAAAAGACGCCTTCTTGTACGAAACAATTTGTAAAATCTTCCCACAGACGGTGTCGGCGGTTTATATTCGTCAGACTGGTAATCAGCGTAAGGAAAACATCGCAAAGGTTTTAAAAAATTTAGAAGATTTGAATGTTTCCATTTGCTATTTCAAACATAGTAGTGAAGCTATAGCTCATTCAAAATCAATTGGAATACTGTAATTTTTTTTGATGTCGACCACATTTTAAAACCTTACAAAATTTGTATTTTTATCAAAATTCTTCTTATGCACTTTGATTTTGGATTCTATAGTTCCTTACTGCTTATTACTTTTTCTCAAGGCATACTCTATAGTTTCTTGTTATTGAAAAAAGCCATCCAACTTGAAATCAAATCCGATTATTGGTTGAGTTTGTTCATTTTCTTATGCAGTTTGTATGTGGCTCCCTGGATGCTCGGCTTTGCAGGTTGGTACGATACACAACCCTATCGCGACTTTTTATTTTACATACCTTTTCAACATATCTTTTTTATTGGGCCGGTGCTCTTTTTTTATACGCAAAGCCTACTCAACCCCTCATTCCGCTTTGAAAAAAAAGAATTCCTTCATTTAATTCCTGGTATTTTATATGTTTTTTACATCGCTAGCATCTGGGTGTATGACAAACTAATTCTTCACGACTACTATTTCTACAAAAATGGTATGGACAAAGATTTTGATTATTGGTATCAAAAAACAGGGTTGCTATCGATGTTGTTCTATTTTATTATTACGATACGATACTACAATAGGTATCGTAAATTCATTTTTGAAGTTACGAGTAATGCGGAAAGCGTACTTTTTAATTGGATAAAAACTTACTTATACGCCTTTTTATTGATGCTTTTGTTACCGTTTGTTTTCGACATCGTCACTTATTTCTTCCCAAAAATGGCTAGTTATACCGGCAGTTGGTGGTTTTTTCTTTTCTTTTCCATTATCATGTATTATATTGCCATTACGGGTTATAGCAATGCTGTGAATACAAAAGTTGCTTTTCAAATGTCGGTTTTTAATTCCAGCCCGATTCTTTTACTTAATGAAAGCCAATCCACTTTGGAAGAGCCAGTCGTCATTGATATCGATCACGAAACGTTTGAAGTCACTACCGATCCTGAAATTGAAATATGGAAGACGAAAATCAATCTTTTAATCGAAACTGAAAAGCTATTTCAAAACCCCGAATTAACTTTAGCGGAAGTCTCCCGAAAACTACAAACCAATGCCGCTATTATTTCAAGAGCCATTAATCAAGGCTTTCAAATGAACTTCAATGATTTTATCAATAAGTACCGCATTGAAGCTGTAAAGACTAAATTTGAATTAGGCGAACACAAAAAATCTACTTTGCTTGGGCTTGCTTTTGATAGTGGTTTCAACTCCAAAGCAACTTTTAATCGAGCTTTCAAGAAAAATACTGGTTTTTCTCCTAAAGAATTCATAGAAAGACTATAATCCCTTTATGTACAAGACTTATCCTTTTGTGCTAAATAGGTCTCAAATCATAATTTGAAGCGATTGATGATGCGATACATTGCAATTTTGCTTTGTTATTAATTTTTAAAACTTCTAATCATGACTAAACTTATTCTTGCAATTACGTTTGCTTTACTCGCTACTTTTGCTACTGCGCAACTTAAAGGTTCAGGTAGAACCATTACAAAAACCTACAATTACAAGGATTTTAACAAAGTGTGTTTTGACGACTTGGACGGAAAACTGGAAGTCGAAATTGGAAAACCCTTCTCTATTTCTGTCACTATTGATGACAATTTACTACCGCTTTTGGCTTTCGAAGAAAATGAAAAAGCAAACGAATTAAAAGTGTATTTCAAAGGAAATACCAACAACAACTTGTATATCGAAGACACCCATCTTAAAATTAAAATTACAATGCCTCTAGCGTTAGCCGTTCGTCATAATGGCAACAGCGGATTAATTGTAAATGGCATAGCTGGCAGTTCCTTTGAATTTGAAAATAAAGGAAATGCTTCCACAAATCTTATCGGTAATGTAACAAACTTACAAATCAGAAATTCCGGAAATGGGAATGTATATGCTGATACTTTGACTGCTACAAATGCCATTATAAAATGTACCGGAAACGGAAATGTAGCTGCCAATATTTCCGGGCAAATCAGGGCCAAAGCCTCTGGAAATTGTAGTATTCGAAATAGGGGAAAAGCCATCTTTGATTCCAATTCATCGAAAAGCGGCAACGCCAGATTAATTTCACAGAAGTAGTTTCAATCATCAATTTCAATCAAAAAACCAATCTTTTAAATCCATACAAATGATAAATGCAGTAAGAATTACTTTGGTATTAACAATTCTATTTTGCCTATTTTCTTGTAAGTCACAAATCGACATTTCTCCGAAAACAGATACCGTAATTGTTCCCGCCAAAGGCGAAATAAAATTATTTGAAAACAGAGAGCATTCCCCATTTTCTCTAAACTTAATTAACAAAAGCACTAAAAATTCTTGTGAAGTCTACAAGATGAAAAATGGAAACCGAAAATGGATTTCCCCTTCATTATTAGCCAATGGGTCTTTAGATTTTACAGTTCCTGATGACGGCTTCGTACTAATTCAAAATTACAGCGAAGAAAACATTAGCATAACCTTTAAAATTGACTAATCATGAAAGTACTTAACAGAATTACACAACCAATCGTGTTGCCTTTTTGGTGGCAAGATTTCTTCCTCGCCATACCAAGAATAGTTTGCGGGTATTTATTAACTTCTGATTTTGGTGCCGCAAAATTCGGATTGCCGTGGTCGCCGGTTGACAACAATCTAGGACTATTTGAAGTAGCTTTTTGGTTTCCGAAAGATGTGGCAGCGTATGGTGGCATCTTTGCCATAGCTCCAGCTTTTTTTGCTTGGATAGGCGCTTTTAGCGAAGCCGTTGGTGGTCTCTTTTTACTGTTTGGATTGCAAACAAGAATCGCTTCGTTCCTAATTTCATCTACGATGTTGGTCGCCATTTTTATGCAGCAACTTCAAAATGGCTTATGGAATTGTCTGCCAGCGATGGGATTTCTTTGGGTTACACTCTTTAGCATGATTATGGGCTCAGGACGTTTTGGAATAGATTATCTCTTCACTAAAAAAACTAAAAACTAATGAAAACCTTTAAATTATATACTGTACTAATGGCGCTAGTTCTTTTGACGAGTTGTGTGCAAAAGTCCTATAAGCGAACTGTTGTTTTTACTTTGGATGTTAGCAAAATGAAAGACATTAAGAAAGTTGGAATTCGTGGTAATGACAAACCTTTGAATTGGGATACTGATTTTGAAATGATTCCATTATAGAAAGACAGTTTGTATAAAGCAGTGATTACTGGTGAGACAGGCTATTTGTTTACGGAAGTAAAATTTACTGTGAATGGCGACTTTGAATTGAAGGAAAAAGACAACCGAAAAGTAGTTTTCCAATCGAAAGACACTACTTACTACAATGCTACATTTGATAGATTGCCTTAGTACAATTCAAAACTGAACCTTGGATTGTGGTACTACAAACCAATCTCGTAGCCCAGATAGTAGTGGAAATCCTCGGAGAGATTGCAACGGATAGCTGGAAAAAGCTCCTGAAAAAATTTAAGCGTTTTCGATTTCAAGTTGTACTTGTTCCCATTCTTCGATTAGTCGGTCGAGTTCTTTCTTTTTCTTATTGTAGGCCATGAAAAACGCCGCATCTTCGATGTGTTTGTCGTAATTGGAAGCCAACGCTTTGTCGTCGTTTTGAATATCGATTTCAAGCTGTTTGATTTGGCTTTCCACTTTGCTCAAGCGGTTTTGAAGTGCTTTGCCTTTCTTTTGATCTTCGTAAGAAACTTTCGAATTCGTTACTGGCGCTTCTTTTTTGGCAATGTCTTTTTTCTCCACTTCGCGCATGTTTTCGAGGTTGCGCTGTTCTAAGAAATAGTTGATATCGCCTAAATATTCCTTGATCTTTTGATCTTTGAACTCGTAAACAATATTCGACATGCCTTGCAAGAAATCACGGTCGTGGGATACTAACAGTAGCGTTCCTTCGAATTTTTGTAGCGCTGCTTTTAGCACATTTTTGGACTTGATGTCGAGATGATTCGTTGGCTCATCCATTAATAAGACATTGATAGGTTGCAATAAAAGTTTGCACAACGCCAATCGGTTTCGTTCGCCCCCGGAAAGCACTTTTACTTTTTTCTCGACATCGTCGCCTCGAAACAAAAATGACCCGAGCATGTCACGCACTTTAGAGCGATTGGTATCTGTCGCGGCATCTTCCATGGTGCGCAAAAGTGTAATTTCTCCGTCGAGGTATTCGGCTTGATTTTGTGCAAAATAGCCCACTTGAACGTTATGTCCGAGTTTGATGTTTCCTTGAAATTCGAATTCTTTTACTATCGCTTTTATGAAGGTTGATTTTCCTTGACCATTTTGGCCTACAAATGCGATTTTGCTTCCTCTCTCGACTAATAAATCGATGTCTTTTAGAATGGTTTTATCGCCGTATTTTTTGGTCACATGTTCTGCTTCAATGACTACTTTTCCGGGCACCTTTGATACTGGAAACGAAATATTCATTACAGAATTATCGTCTTCATCAACTTCAATCCTTTCAACCTTATCTAATTTTTTGATGAGTGATTGCGCCATAGAAGCTTTAGACGCTTTGGCTCGGAATTTCTCGATCAGCTTTTCGGTTTCTTCAATTTTTTTGGCCTGATTTTTTTGCGTTGCCAATTGCTTTTCACGGATTTCGTGACGCAATTCTAAGTATTGAGAATACGGTTTGTTGAAATCGTAAGCTTTTCCTAGTGAAATTTCAATGGTTCTATTGGTTACGTTATCCAGAAACATTTTATCGTGTGATACTATAACTACCACACCTGCATAATTTCTAAGAAAATTCTCTAACCAGATAATGCTTTCGATATCAAGGTGATTCGTTGGCTCATCGAGTAATAGAATGTCGTTGGCTTGCAATAGTAATTTGGCTAATTCGATACGCATCCTCCAACCTCCTGAAAAGGTTTCGGTCAGGTTGTTAAATACTTCTCTTTTGAAACCTAAACCTAATAATATTTTTTCGGTATCACCCACATAATTGTATCCGCCAAGTAATTCGAAACGATGAGTATATTCAGATAAATCTTCAATAATTTGTGAATACTCTTCACTTTCATAGTCGGTTCGGGTTACTAATTGATGGTTGATTCCCTCTAGCTTACGCTCTACTTCTTGAATTTCAGTGAATGCTTGGTAGGCTTCTTCTAATACAGTTCGACCTTGTTCAAAATCGATATCTTGACGAAGAAATCCAATACGCACCTCTTTTTCGGTAGCTATACTTCCAGAATCTGGTGCGATATCCTTGGCAAGAATTTTAAGCATGGTCGACTTTCCCGCTCCATTTTTACCTACTAGACCTACTCGATCACCGGCGCCCATTCTGAAAGTTACTTCTTCGAATAAATAGGTTCCTCCAAAGGAAACGGAGAGATTGTGTATGTTTAGCATATTTTTGTGACTATTGTTACTTAAGAAACCTTTGCAAAAGAATACCTTTGTCAAAAATTTTTGCAAATGTTAAAAAAAGGATCCAAATTAAATAGCATTTTAACAGGAACTTGTCCGAGATGCCAGAATGAAAGCATGTATGTAGATCAAAACCCTTACAATTTGAAGAATGTTTTGAAAATGCACGAACATTGCAGCCACTGTGACTTAAAATACCAATTAGAACCTTCCTTTTTTTATGGTGCGATGTACGTTAGTTATGGCGTAAATGTGGCTTTGGGAATTGGAGCTTTTATCGTCTCTTTTGTACTTTTGAAATTGAGCTTAAAAGTCTCATTTATTTCGATAATTAGTACCATCATTGTTTTGTATCCACTCGTCTTGCGCTGGTCGAGAAATATTTACATTAATATGTTTGTTTCCTACGATGCTACTGCAAAAAAGTAATTATTTTTTATAGAATCTAGTAATATTAACTTCCGGACTTAATGGTATACCGAACTCAATGTTATCGAATAGTTCTTTTGCCATTGCAGGTCCAAGCATTACACCTCTAGTTCCTAATCCATTTAATACATGGATTCTTTTGTAAACCGAATGTGTACCAACGAGAGGTTTTCTATCTTTTACCGTTGGACGTACACCAGCGTAATGGGAAATTACTTCGAAATCACAAGACAGAATTTCTTTAAGTTTATCAAGTAAATCTTGTTTCCCTTCAGGAGTTGGAGCATTCGTTTTATCAGTCCAATTGTAGATGGACCCGACTTTAAAAATATCGTTTCCAAGTGGTAGAATAAAAATACTAGTATTCACTATTACATCTAATTTCAAATAAGGCGCTTTAATCAATAGTAACTCACCTTTTGCTCCATCTAGTGGCAAATCAGAAAAAAAAGGATTTGATGACATGCTATAGCCTTCAGCGAAGATGATGTGCTTTGCTTTTACGCCATTATATACTACGTAATCAAGATGTATGTTTAGCTCCTCATGGCAAAAAATTTCGTTGCGCAGTTGATGATTATCTCGCAAGTATATTTTGTACTTCTCTAATAATTTGGCAACGTCGATAAATCCCGTAGCTAAAACTTCACCATAATCAAAAGGCGAGTCAATTCCCATAAATTTTTTCACTATGAGATTTGTGGATAGAAAAGAAGTCAATCCAATCTTATCGGAAGCAATGAACCAATTGTTTTGCTCTTCAATAGAAAAAAATTTTCTGAGAATTGGAGTTTTAAAATCAATCTGTACTTTAAGCTTTTCCCCAATAGTAGCATAAAAACTATCCAAAAGCTGCAATTGCTTCTCTGCATTCCATACAGGTGTAAAACGTTTTAGAATAACCGGATTGTATAAACCAGCAGCAACCTTTGATGCGTTCTGAACATCTGTATCGATTACTAGAACTTGCTTCTCATTTTGAATCGCAGTTTCTGCAAATCCAACTCCTGCTAAACCACATCCAACAATTAAATAATCAATCATAGTGCTAAAATAAAAAAACTCTTACTATAAGTAAGAGTTTTTCTGTTATTCCAATTACGTTAGTAATTCCACATATCTTGCTCGAAATCTCGAATTTTGTCTTTGACGCGCTCCGACTCGAGTAACTGCATTTGCGAATTCTCTTTCATGTACTCTGCAATTTCACGATCACCATAAACATTTTCCTCTTTATAAATGACGCCGTTAAAACGTCTTGAATTTAAAAGATGGTCAAAAGAAATGGGTTGCGCTGAATTTCTATCATTAAACGCTTTAGCGTCATGAAGTATGTCTCGGGCCGCTGGGAAATAAACCCAAAACAACTCAATATAATCTTGTTCTTCCTTACCTACTGTATATACGTCAGGCGTTACCGGACATAAACCAAGTAAACGATATTTCAATTCACTTTGACGTTTATCAAAATACCAATACCCTTTAATTTTGTAATCCGAAACATCGATAGCACCTAAATCAGTTTTCACAATATACTGTGGATCAATTGGAATACCTGCATTGAACTGCTCTCTTCCAGGATCTGTTGTATCAATACGCGACAAAGAAGCTTGGATATCTTTCATTGTCTTTTTGGTATTAAAATAACTATCAGTATAAACTTCAGTCAACTTACCATCTTTCATTGCTTTAGTTAAGACATCATACAATGAACGTCTATCCTTACCAATGTTAGCGGTATCGATAGGGTAATATAAAGGGAAGTTTATACGTTCATCTAAATCGATGATTTCCCATGTTGATTTGCCCATCAATACATCTCTATCATGAACATATCCATACGCTAATGGTTTATCATTATCAGAAATCAACTGAGCTGCCGTCTTTTTTCCAATTTCAGAGGGAACTTTCGCATTAAGCAAGTTCGACTGAGCAAAAGAAGTAAGACTTCCTATAGCAAAGGTTGCAACGATTAAAAAATTTCTATACTTCATCTTTATATAATTATAAGTTGTTTAAGTAGGTAACGTTCTAACTTAAATTATTATTGTACTTCAAAAATAACTGGTGCCGTTCTAGGTAACATATAGCTACCTGCGCCAGACAATTTAGTTTTGATTTCAGAAATAGTAACCTGATCTCCTCTTCCTGCTTTAGAAAGAACCGCTATACATTGTGGGGTCATTTTGTTTCCTTGAACTACCACCGTCGGCTGTCCAGCTACCTTTAAGTTAAAACCAACAACATCTAACCCTACTTCGAAATCAAAATCAACCAATTTAGCACCAACGGTAGAAACTTGCAAACTTGATTTAGGCCCTTTTACGACTCCCATTTCTCCTCTTATCGTTCCAGTTGGACCCGGAATTCCTTTAATTCTAAAAGTCTTTTTGTCTGATACTGGTTTTCCATCTGGCAATTTAGCTGTTACATTGATAGTCAATTCAGTACCTTGACCTGGTCTGATTTCATATTTACCTGGCTTGCTTCCTTTAGTCATACCTGGAGCACTAGCAGTAACATTATTATCAGAAACACCGGCGAATGATATAGTCATTGGATTAACAACACCTCTGTAGACAACATTCATCTTATCAGCAGAGATTGTAGCTGAATTAGGTCTTGGTACTACTACATAGTTTCCCTTAATAGGTAGACTAATCACTTTTCCATTCTCATCAAAATTGAAAGAACCTGTAATGTCATGTTCTCCAACCGCTCCAGCCCCGAATGAAAATTCCGCTTGACCAGCAGTAGCTTTTACAGAAGAACCATTAACAATAACTGACTTAGCAACTAAAGTTGGGTCAAACTTTCCTAAAATAATTTTTCCCTTAACTGCTTCTCCTTGGAAGAAAGCTGTTTTTTCTGGAACAACGATTGGTTGGTAAGCTGTAAGAGATGCCGCGGCAACTAAGTCAGATTGAAACATTCCTGTCATTACATCACTTTCAGTAGTTTTGATATCTGCCTGCAATTGGGTTAATTTAGTAACTGATGCAATTAATGGAAAGTGATGGTAGTTATAATCTAACCACGGTAATTTTGCCCCTGCCTTTTCAGAATAAACTGCATCAGTGGCAAATCTTTTTTCAATTTTCTTCATCTCTGAATCAGCAATAGAACTACCACCTATGGCCTTTATTTTTCCGGCATACCCTTGAATATAGGCTAGAAATTCTTTAGCTTTAGGAGATTCTCTATCACCAATGTAAAACATATTGTCTATATCATCACTCTTGTCCATTTGTTCACATGGATAATTACCCTCTTTATCTCGAGGGAATTTTTTGGTGATCGTTGTTTTAATATTTTCAATATAATCGCTGAATTCTTTCGAGATTGCTCTAATTTTTTCAACTTTAACTTTTTTATCACCATATTGACCGGGTTGGTCTGATGCCTTTTGTGCTAACTGTTGAAATGAACTTTCATTTCTAGTATCAGTTAAAGCATTGGATTCTACAATTTTTTTATCCAAAATTCCAAATGCAGATAATACTTCTTTGGACATATTTAAAGCTAACATCGCGATGAAAACCAAATACATCAGGTTAATCATCTTCTGTCTAGGGGTTAATTTTCCTCCTGCCATTTTTTTCTAATTAAGTTTGTTTTGTGTATATTAAAAATGTAGTGAGATACTAATTCCCTTTGTTACTCATAGCAGACAACATTCCTCCATAAACATTGTTCAATGAAGACAAGTTTGAAGTTAACGACTGCATTTGATCTTTTAATTTTAAATTATTTTCAGCTACTTCATTATTGATTTGAGCATTTCTTGAAGCGCTATCTAATTGAATTTTATACAAGCTATTTAAAGATTCCATTTGAGCAGCAGCCAATGTCAATTCTTCACTATATTTTTTTGTAGATGCAATAGAATCGACAGTAGGAGCAATTCCTTTTGCAGCAGATTCGAAATTCTTAATACTATTTCCTAGGCTCGCCATTAATTCTCCATCAATTTTAGCTTCTTTCAACATATTGTCTAATTTTTGAGAAAGTAAACCTTGAGCTTCTTTAGGATCTTCTTTTTTAGGTTCCTTTTTTCTAGCCTCACCATTGGCGAGTTCTGGATATACCAAAGACCAATCCAATTCATCATCAACCGGTTCAAAAGCAGACAATCCAAATATAAGAGCTTCTGTCACAAGACCAATAGTCAACATTAAGTTACCAGTAATAAAGCCAAACTCGATGTGAGTAATTTTGAATAATGCTCCGATGATTACAACTGCCGCTCCCATACCGTAAGCGAAATTCATTGCTTTTTTGCTTAATAATGCCATAATAATAATTTTAGTTAGTTAAGTTAATTAATAATAGTTGGTTAATTTTTATCTTTTAGGTGCTTTACCTGTTGTTATTGTTCCCATGTAATCTTGAACGGTTCTAAAACCGATATAACTTCTAGCAGTGTCAGCGTATTCGAAGTCACGAGTACTAACCTGCAGGAAATAAGCGACATCTTTCCACGAACCTCCTCTAACAACTTTGCGCATGTTTTTCGAATCTGGAACATTTGGATTCATTGATGAAACATATTCATAAGCACCTGCATCATATGATGAATCAGTCCACTCTGCAACGTTCCCAGCCATGTTGTACAAATTATAGCCGTTAGGCTCGTAAGATTTTGCTTCGACTGTATACAATGCTTGATCTGCGGCGTAATCTCCTCTATTAGGTTTGAAGTTCGCTAAGAAACAACCCCTGTCATTTTTGGTGTAAGGGCCGCCCCATGGATAAGCTCCTGATTGCAAACCTCCTCTCGCCGAATACTCCCATTCAGCCTCTGTCGGCAAACGAAATGAATTTGTTAAATCCCTACCTTTTTTCTTTGATTTTATGTAAGTATTTTTCTTTAGAGTTCGCCAAGCGCAAAATGCTTTAGCCTGCTTCCAGTTCACTCCAACAACAGGATATTCCGAATAAGCCTGATGCCATAAATAATCGTTGTGCATGGGCTCATTGTAAGAATACGCAAAATCCTTAATCCAAACAGTTGTATCAGGATAAACCTTGGTTTGTTCCGTTTTAATAAAATCTTTTCTTTTTCCAGTTTTAGCCTTCGCCGCTGCTTGAATATCCATCCAAGAATAACGAAATTTCAATTTATTAACATCTATGGTACGCAAACCATTAAATGATTCCGCTACCGGCAAATACATAGTATCCATTACTTCAGTGTAATATTCATCAGGATATTTAGCAGTATCTTTTATCAATTTAACTTTTCTATTTAATTTACGTCCCGCGTATGGATCGTCATCGGTCCCGACACTGTAGTAATTCTCATACATGTACTTGTCATAAGCAGTCATTTTAGCAGGATCTGCATCATTAAAAGCGAAATCAGCAATGCTTCCTGAATTTTTACCCGACTTACCTTTTCCCGCGGCAGCACCGGCAGTTCCACCACCTCCAACTTCATCAGCTAAAATAGCCAAACGAACTCGTATTGTTGAATCCTTTACCCACTCGACAAACTCACGGTACTCACTATTTGTAATTTCAGTCTCGTCCATGTAAAAAGATCTAACCGTCACAGTTTTTGTTGGGGCATCCTGAACATTTGCTAAATCATCATCTGATTTACCCATTATAAAGGAACCGCCAGGGACTAAAGTCATTCCAAACGGCTTTTCTGGATGCCATTTCTTTCCTTTAACTCCTACTAATTCGCCTTTGTCACTCGAACCTCCACAGCTCACTAGTAAAGCTAAAATCGCTGAAAACGAAATGAATTTCTTCATATAAATTGGGGTTATGTATGTATTCATAATTTAAGGGCGTAAACCTATTTATTATTTTTTAAAAAAGCAATTAATTGTTATTAAAATTTACTCCTCCTTGAATCAATAATAACTATTGCGATTCAAAAATAAAATTAATAATGTTATTAAAAAAATATTATATCGATAAAATGCTAAAAACATCGATAAAATACAGTTATTTTATTTTTATGTAAGATTAATGTTGCAAAATTGAGCTTTTTCGGACTTTAAGTTATTTTAAGCGTCAATCTTCCCAAGCACCATATTACAGCGATTACACTAAATTTTTCCTTTGAGCTTTCCACCATCTTTCTGGTATTTCTTGATTACAAGCTGCCAAATATTCTTCAAACGAACATGGTAACAACGTGTTTTTTTTCAACTTATTGTTGCTTGAAGTAATAAAAGGAATTTCAATCCACCACCGCTCCGTTTTATTGCTTTTATAAAAAACTAATTCATCATCCTCAAGCGGAACAATGTATTTCAAATAATTTTCTTTACTACCAAATGGATATTCCTTTGATCGGTAATGAAACCCTTCAATGAAATACCATATAATCTGAGAAATCAGAGTCGATTCTTGACTAGAATAATTATGATTAAAAACTCCAAACATTGATACTTTATCGCTAATTCCAGCATATCTTGATAGAGTACATACCTCTTTCCCGTTAAAACCATTAGGTGTAAAAGTAATGAAATTTCCTGAATCTGATGACTTTACCGAAGTTAAATCCAAACTAACAATATCAGCATCCCTAAAGACCGGCTCGGCAATCGCTATGTTATTTGAAACGTCTCCCAAGCGGTATGCGTCAAAAAATAATTTATCAATCAAGTCTATTTCCTCCTGCGAGTTGAAATAAGTTTGGTACCCTATATTGCTGTAATTAAATAAATTATTAGGTTCATCCAATACAATTTTAGTCAAATACGAAGTTGCAGTAATTATTTCACTTTCTTTTCCAAAATCAAACTTACTATCGATGCTAACTAGATTTACCATTTGCTCTAGTTCGTCAAAAGCTCTGTACATAGAATAGGTCAAGTCTTGAGAACCACCAATAATGATTGGGATGATTTTATTCTTAATTAATGAAGATGTCACTTTTTGAATTGCAAAATAGGTGTCTTCAATTCTGTCGCCAGGCAAAATATTACCCAAATCTGCAATTGAAGTTTCCCAGTTTCCTGGAAATAAAGAAAATAATTCTTTACGAATAGCAATCAAGTCAAAAGGCCCGTGCAAATTTCGTCCTCTATTTTCCACGACACCTACGATTGCCAACTTGATTTGCTTCAAATCGGGAAAATCAATTTCGGTATGAAAAACCACCTTGCTTCCAAGATGCTGAGATGTTAACGTCTTTAAATATTCAGAAACTTCAGTTTCTATTGGCACCAAGAAATCAAACTCCATTTTCTATTTCTTTTTTGTCGTCGCTTTTTTCTTTGTAACAGTCTTTTTTTCGGGAGTTTTCTTCGCAATCATTTCCTGAACTTGCTCTAGCGTTAATTTTGCCGCGTCAATATCTTTATTCAGTTCAATCTTAAGCTTCCCTTTAGTTATAACTGATCTACCCCAGCGCGCTTTCTCAACTAAGATTCCTTCGTCTTTCCAATTGTGAATTACCTTATCCTTTTCTTTTTGTAGTTTATCCTCAATCAATTCCACTATATCCGACTGGGACAGCGAATCGAAATTATATTTTTTACTAACATTGATAAACAATCCATTCCATTTAATAAAGGGACCAAAACGCCCCACTCCTTTTTGAACTCCCAATTCATTATACATGGCAATCGGAGCATCAGCCTTCACCTTATCATCAATCAATTCTTGAGCTCTTTCCATAGAAACATCTAACGGATCCTCTCCTTTTGGCAAGGATATAAAAGCACTACCGTATCTAACATACGGACCAAAACGTCCGTTATTAACTTCGACTTCTTCTCCTTTATAAGCTCCTAATTGTTTTGGCAATAAAAACAAATTCAAAGCATCTTCTAGTGAAATGTTCCCAATATTTTGATCCGACATCAAACTAGCAAATTTTTTCTCTTCGTCATCAGCTTCTCCAATTTGCGCCATCGGGCCAAATTTCCCTAAGCGAACACTTACTTGCTTGCCAGTTTTTGGATCTTTACCAAGTATACGTTCGCCGCTTTCTCGTTCAGCATGAGCTTCAACTTCGGTAACATTCGGATGGAACTTATCATAAAACTCTTGCATCATTTGCTCCCAATTCACATTCCCTTCCGCTATTTCGTCAAAATCTTGCTCTACTTTAGCAGTAAAATTATAATCTAAAATAGTTTCAAAGTTCTTAACCAAAAAGTCGGTAACTATCGTTCCAATATCTGTTGGGACTAACTTCCCTTTATCAGAACCGGTATTTTCTTTCAGTAGTTTTTCTACCACTTTACTCGATTGCAAAGTCAATTGTGTATAAGGTCTTTCTTGTCCTTCTAGATTTCCTTTTTCAACGTAATTTCTGTTGATGATTGTCGAAATTGTTGGCGCATAAGTTGATGGCCTTCCAATTCCTAATTCTTCTAGTTTTTTCACTAAAGAAGCTTCTGTATATCTCGGTGAAGGTCGGCTGTATCGCTCAGTAGCCGTGATATATGAATTTTGCAAACGTTCGTTAATCTTCATCGCCGGCAGCATTCCGTCTTGTTCTTCATCATCCTCATCATTCCCTTCAAGGTATACTTTTAGAAATCCCTCGAAAAGCAAAACTTCACCAGATGCTGTAAAAACTTCGCTGTGATTGTTTGCCTCGATCTTAATACTTGTACGTTCCAATTCGGCGTCACTCATTTGAGATGCCAAAGTTCGTTTCCAAATCAAATCGTATAAACGTGCCTGATCTCTGTCAATATTCACGGTATGTCTGGACATGTCTGTAGGTCGGATCGCTTCGTGAGCCTCTTGCGCCCCTTTACTTTTGGTGGTAAAAGTTCTTGGCTTTGAAAACTCCTTTCCGTACGATTTGATAACTTCTGCTTGAGCAGCTTCCATCGCGTCTTTGGATAAGTTCACACTATCCGTTCTCATGTAGGTAATCAACCCCGCTTCGTATAATCGTTGCGCTAGTTGCATCGTAATTCCCACTGGTAAGTACAACTTTCTCGCCGCTTCCTGTTGCAAAGTTGATGTTGTAAATGGTGCCGCGGGTGATTTCTTGGTAGGTTTCGTTTCAAGATCGGAAACCTTGTACGTAGAACCAATATTTTTATTTAGAAAATCTTCAGCTTCCTTTTTGGTATTGTAATTCTTTGGTAATTTGGCCTTAAATGCTTTGCCAGCTTCATTTGTAAATTCAGCAACAATAGAATAAGAAGCAACGGCTTTGAAGTTTTGAATTTCACGCTCTCTTTCCACAATTAGCCGAACGGAAACCGATTGCACGCGACCTGCCGACAAACCTCCTTTTACTTTTCGCCACAAAACGGGCGACAGTTCGTACCCCACTAAACGGTCTAAAACGCGACGCGCTTGTTGAGCATTCACCAAATTGTAATCTATTTCTCTTGGATTTTCAATGGCTTTTAATATGGCCGACTTGGTAATTTCGTGAAAAACGATTCGTTTCGTTTTACTTTTATCCAACTTCAATTCTTCGGCTAAATGCCAAGAAATAGCTTCTCCTTCGCGGTCCTCATCGGAAGCCAACCAAACCATCTCAGCATTTTTCGACAAGGTTTTAAGTTTAGATACAAGCGCTTTCTTATCTGCCGAAACCTCGTATTTGGGTTTGAATCCGTTCGCTACATCAACCCCAATTTCTTTAGAAGGCAAATCGGCTATGTGCCCATAACTCGATTCCACTTGATAGTCGCTCCCCAGAAATTTTTCGATTGTTTTTGCCTTTGCTGGCGATTCCACGATCACTAAATTCTTTGCCATAATGCTTTTGTTTGTGTGGCAAAAGTATCTAAATTTTTTAAATATTGTGTTGTTGACCGAAATTTTGGGCAATTTCATCGAGATTTCAAAATTCCTCAAATTTAATTTAGCCCAGATTGCAGTGGAAATCCTTTTGCTTTTTTATTTAAAAAGGAAAAGATTGCAACGAAAAGCTGGAAAAAGCTTCTGAAAAATTTAACGCAAATACTTAGGCTGACATCTTGTCAGAAATTCTCAAATTGCACTATCTTTGCCAAAGCAGAAAACACTTTTAAAAGCATTATGGAAAAGACCGTTGACGAGACCAAACAAGGCGAAAGCTTGGTATTAACCCCAAAGAACGAGAACACCAAAAAACTCTTTATCGAGAGTTATGGTTGTGCTATGAATTTTTCGGATAGTGAAATTGTGGCTTCCATTTTATTGGAAAACGGTTTCAATACGACACAAATTCTAGAGGAAGCCGACTTGGTCTTGGTGAACACCTGCTCCATTCGCGATAAGGCGGAACAAACCATTCGCAAACGTTTAGAGAAGTACAATGCGGTGAAACGCGAAGTAAATCCAAAAATGAAAGTAGGTGTTTTGGGCTGCATGGCAGAACGATTAAAAGATAAATTCCTAGAAGAAGAGAAAATTGTGGACCTAGTTGTTGGTCCGGATGCTTATAAAGATTTACCGAATTTACTGCAAGAAGTGGAAGAAGGTCGTGACGCTATAAACGTAATTTTATCAAAAGACGAAACCTATGGCGATATCGCTCCAGTGCGTTTGATGACCAACGGTGTTTCGGCGTTGGTTTCGATTACACGAGGTTGCGATAATATGTGTACGTTTTGCGTGGTACCCTTTACCCGCGGACGCGAACGCAGCCGTGAACCACAAAGCATTTTAAATGAAATTCAAGAATTGTGGCATGCAGGCTATAAGGAGCTTACACTATTAGGTCAAAATGTGGATAGTTATTTATGGTACGGTGGCGGTTTGAAAAAAGATTTCGAAAAAGCTTCTGAAATGCAGCGTGCTACTGCTGTCAATTTTGAACAATTGCTAGAAATGGTGGCGGTACGTTTTCCGAAGATGCGCATTCGGTTCTCTACTTCCAATCCTCAAGACATGCATGAAGAAGTGTTGCATGTCATCGCGAAATATGACAACATTTGCAACCATATTCACTTGCCAGTACAGTCGGGAAGTAATCGAATTTTAAGAGAAATGAACCGATTACACACTCGAGAAGAATACAAAACTTTAATCGACACCATTCACCGCATCATCCCAAATTGCGGGGTTACTCAAGATTTGATTGCTGGTTTTCCGACAGAAACGGAGGAAGATCATCAAGATACGCTGAGTTTAATGGAGTATGTCAAATATGATTTTGGCTACATGTATGCTTATTCTGAGAGACCTGGAACATTAGCGGGTCGAAAAATGGAAGATGATGTTCCTGAAGCTACGAAATTGCGCCGTTTGCAAGAAATTGTGGACTTGCAAAGAATGCACAGCGCCTTCAGAACAAAGGAATTTGTCGGACAAACTGTAGAAGTACTAATTGAAAAAGCGTCCAAAAAATCTAATCTAGATTGGGCAGGCCGCAATTCTCAAAGCATTACAGTTGTGTTTCCAAAAGAACATTATAAAATTGGCGAATTCGTGAATGTAAAAATCACCAATTGCACCAGTGGCACTTTAATCGGTGAAGCCGTCGGTTACTCAGAAATGAACTAAAATAATTAACAATTAATAAGGAGTAATTTTTAACCAGCGATACCAAGCAATTCTTAATTATTCCATATTCCTTATTCCTTAAAAATGGAAAGTATTCAAGCAATTAAACAGCGATTTGAGATTATTGGAAACGATCCGAAACTGAATCGAGCTATCGAAAAAGCCATTCAAGTCGCACCAACCGATATTTCCGTATTGGTTGCAGGAGAAAGTGGTGTTGGGAAAGAGAATATTCCACGGATTATTCATTCCCTTTCGCATAGAAAACACGGGAAATATATTGCGGTGAACTGTGGCGCCATTCCTGAAGGCACTATTGACAGTGAACTTTTCGGACATGAAAAAGGATCTTTCACCGGAGCGACAAGCACAAGAGAAGGCTATTTTGAAGTGGCCGATGGCGGAACCATTTTTTTGGACGAAGTAGGCGAATTGCCGCTAACTACTCAAGTTCGTTTGTTACGCGTTTTAGAAAATGGAGAATTTATCAAAGTGGGTTCGTCTCAAGTACAAAAAACCAACGTGCGCATCGTAGCGGCAACCAATGTGAATTTGTTTGATGCCATCGAAAAAGGAAAGTTTCGAGAAGATTTGTATTACCGTTTGAGCACTGTTGATATACCGTTACCGCCGTTGCGAGAGCGCAAAGACGACATTCATTTGTTGTTTCGGAAATTTGCATCCGATTTTGCGCACAAATATAAAATGCCACCTTTAAAACTCGACGATCAAGCTGTTCAGGTTTTACAGAAATTTAGATGGAGCGGTAACATCCGACAATTGCGAAATGTAGCCGAACAACTCTCCGTTTTAGAAACGAATCGGGAAGTTACAGCAGCGACACTTCAGTCTTATTTACCGGCGGAAGGAAGCAATTTACCCTCTGTTATTAAGGATAAAAAATCGGAAAGTGATTTTAGTACTGAACGAGATATTCTATACAAAGTGCTTTTTGATATGAAAAGCGATTTGAACGATTTGAAGAAACTCACCTTAGAATTAATGAAAAACGGAGCAACGAAAGTGCAAGAAATTAATCCGAATTTAATTCAGAAAATCTACGGCTCCAAGGACAGCGAAAGCGAAATTACCTTTGAAGAAACTCCAAGAACAGCCGTAATTACGCATCAAAATTCCAAGGAAAACTTTGAAGAAAACGATGATAATTATCTTTTTGCCGAAACTGTTGAGGAAGAAGAAGTGCTGAAATTAGAGCAAAAGGAAATTGAAATGATCAAAAAATCACTAGAAAAAAACAAAGGCAAACGCAAAGCTGCTGCCGACGAATTAGGGATTTCTGAACGAACGCTGTATCGAAAAATCAAGCAATTTGATTTGTAAGCGAACAAACCACTAATTTTGAATATCTTTGAATTTTTAAATTTATAATGAAATACTCCAAATACATCTTACTTTTCATTGTAGCTTTTGGCATCAACAGCTGTTCGGTTTACAATTTCACGGGAACTGGAAAAATTGATGCGAAAACCTTTCAAGTAAATTACTTTCAAAATACGGCACCCTTAATTGAGCCCGGTATAGAAAGAACCTTTACGCAACGATTGCAAAATTTAATTCAAAACCAAACCAGTTTAAACTTAGTGAGTTCGGGTGGCGATTTAATATATGAAGGTGAAATTGTAGACTATCGTATCAGTCCAACCACGGCCACTGCCGATCAAAAAGCTGCACAAAACCGATTAACGGTAACGGTGAATGTTCGATTTTCCAACAAAAATAAAGAAACCGATAGTTTCGAAAATAAACGTTACTCCTTCTTTTACGATTACAGTGGCAATCAGCAATTGGTCGGCGCAAGTCTTTCAACTGCTTTAGATGAGATTTTCGAAAGAATTACACAAGATATTTTCAATGATACCTTGGCAAAATGGTAATTAGAAATATATTCGTTACTTTTGATATCCGTTTTTAATAAAACAAGAAGCAGTCCATTATTAAGTATGACGCTATGAATGTAAGTGAATTTGCGTATTTGATCAACAAACCCGATGCTGTCCATGACAAGCAAACGGATGCTTTGGAAAAAATCGTGCAAGAATTTCCCTATTTCCAAAGTGCGCGTGCTTTGTATTTAAAAGGATTGTACAATCAAAATAGTTTCAAATACAATTATGCTTTAAAAATTGCCGCTGCACATACTACGGATCGAAGCGTTTTGTTTGATTTCATCACTTCGGATACTTTTACTTCTATACACAAAAACTTATACGACCAAAAGGTTGCTGAAATCCTAGACATCACTGTAAAAGAAAGCGAAATAGTTTCGGAAGAACCAAAGTTACTCGTTCGCGAAAACACTGTGGAGCAATCGCTGCTAACTTCTATCAAGGAAGCCGCGCCAGAAGTTGAAGCAGTCGTTTCGATGGAAGAACCTGAAACCAAGGTTGAAGAAGAATTCGAAATTCCAGCAGAATTAGCAACAGAATCAATTCCAACCTCAACAGAAGAAAGTCTAGAACTTGGAAAACCATTGCTTTTCTCTTTAAATGAGAGACATTCGTTTCAAGAATGGTTGCAACTTTCGAAGTTTAAGCCTATCGACCGAAATGAAAATAGCGACCCAATAGCCACTGAATCACCTTCTGAAGTCAATTTCGAGAAGCAAAAAAAAAACGTCTTAATTGACAAGTTCATAGAAACCAACCCGAAAATTCCACAGGTCAAAAAAGATGTTGAAATTCCAACCATCTTTTATGAGCCTAGTAATGCCGACAATTCTTCGTTGATGACCGAGACATTAGCCCGGGTTTATTTGGAACAAAAAAAATATCAAAAAGCAATTCAAGCTTATGAAATATTAATTTTGAAATATCCAGAAAAAAGTAGTTTCTTTGCAGACCGAATTATAGATATTAAACATTTACAACAAAATAATAAATAACCAATGAGCACATTTTCAATCTTTTTAGTTTTAATCACAATAGTTTGTTTTCTATTGATCATCGTAATTATGGTACAAAACCCTAAAGGAGGCGGTTTGTCTTCTTCACTAGGTGGATCACAAATGATTGGTGGTGTTCAAAAAACAACCGATTTCTTAGACAAAAGCACTTGGACCTTAGCCACTATTTTGATTTTATTGATTATGTTGTCTAGTTTAAGTTTTACTGGATCATTAAGCGATAACGATTCGAAAATCATTGATAAAACAGAAACTGCCGCACCTAAAGCCGCTATGCCTGCCGCTGCTGCGCCAGCTGCAACTGAAGCTCCAAAAACAGCAGCGCCAGCACCTGTTGCTCCTGCCACTACTGCTCCTGAAAAAAAATAATCCCTTTTTCAAATAAAACCAATGCCAGCTTGACAATGCTGGCATTTTTTTTAAGCAAAAATGGCAGTTTTTGACCCTTGGCACAATTTCTGAAAAGCTCGGAACCATCATATTACTAACATTAAAAAATATACAGATTATGGCTTTAAACATTAAACCGTTATCAGACCGAGTTCTTATTGAACCTGTAGCCGCTGAAACCAAAACAGCATCTGGGATTTTCATTCCCGATACCGCTAAAGAAAAACCTCAAAAAGGAACCGTAGTAGCAGTTGGAAACGGAACAAAAGATCACGCAATGACTGTTAAAGTGGGCGACTCCGTTCTTTATGGAAAATATGCTGGTACCGAATTGAAATTAGATGGAAAAGATTATTTAATTATGAGAGAAGACGATATTCTTGCAATTATCTAAAAACAAATCGTAAAAAATAAATAACCACCCGAGGCGCAGTCGAACTAGATGATGCGCAACGAAATAAAATTAATACAAAATGGCAAAAGATATAAAATTTGATATTGAAGCACGTGACGGATTAAAACGTGGAGTAGATGCATTAGCCAATGCAGTAAAAGTAACATTAGGACCAAAAGGACGCAACGTAATTATCGGAAAATCATTTGGTGGACCAACCGTTACCAAAGATGGGGTGACTGTTGCTAAGGAAATTGAGTTGAAAGATCCTTTAGAAAACATGGGCGCGCAAATGGTAAAAGAAGTGGCTTCTAAAACTAATGATTTAGCTGGAGATGGAACTACAACCGCAACTGTTTTAGCACAAGCTATCGTAAAAGAAGGCTTGAAAAACGTAGCTGCTGGTGCCAATCCAATGGATCTAAAAAGAGGAATTGACAAAGCCGTTGAAGCGATTGTGGCTGATTTAACAAAACAAGCCAAAGTGGTCGGAAGTGATTCCGAAAAAATAAAACAAATAGCTTCCATTTCTGCTAATAATGACGAAGTGATTGGGGAATTAATCGCCAATGCTTTCGCCAAAGTAGGAAAAGAAGGTGTAATTACCGTGGAAGAAGCCAAAGGAACAGATACGTATGTTGATGTTGTAGAAGGAATGCAATTTGACCGTGGTTATCTTTCGCCTTACTTCGTGACCAATCCTGAAAAAATGGAAGCCGAATTGGAAAATCCATATATTCTATTGTATGACAAAAAAGTATCCTCTCTAAAAGAACTCTTGCCTGTTCTAGAACCCGTAGCACAATCTGGAAAACCATTATTAATCATCGCTGAAGACGTTGATGGGGAAGCTTTGTCTACCTTAGTGGTTAATAAATTAAGAGGCGCTTTGAAAATCGCAGCCGTAAAAGCTCCAGGTTTTGGTGATCGTAGAAAAGCAATGCTAGAAGATATCGCGATTTTAACTGGCGGAACGGTAATCTCCGAAGAAAGAGGCTACACACTAGAAAATACTACAATTGACATGTTGGGAACTGCGAAAAGAGTAACCATTGATAAAGACAATACAACTGTAGTTAGCGGTGCTGGCGATGCCGATATGATTAAAAATAGAGTGAATCAAATCAAAGGGCAAATGGAAGCCACAACTTCGGAATACGACAAAGAAAAACTGCAAGAACGTTTGGCAAAATTGGCTGGTGGTGTTGCTGTTCTTTATGTTGGAGCTGCTTCAGAAGTGGAAATGAAAGAGAAAAAAGACCGTGTAGATGATGCCTTACACGCAACACGTGCTGCTGTAGAAGAAGGTATTGTTGCCGGTGGTGGCGTTGCCTTGTTAAGAGCTAAAAATGTTCTTAAAGATTTGAAAGCGGACAATGCTGACGAAGCAACTGGAATCCAAATTGTTTCCCGTGCTGTCGAATCTCCATTAAGAACTATCGTGGAAAATGCTGGTTTGGAAGGCTCAGTGGTCGTTGCAAAAGTAGCGGAAGGTAAAGGAGATTTTGGATACAATGCCAAAACGGATGAATACGTCGACATGTTAAAAGCTGGAATCATCGATCCGAAAAAAGTAACTCGTGTAGCCCTTGAAAATGCGGCTTCAGTAGCTGGAATGATTTTAACTACAGAATGTGCTTTAGTAGAAATCAAAGAAGAAAACGCTGGTGGCGGAATGCCAATGGGCGGCGGAATGCCAGGAATGATGTAATGAAAGTCCGGAAGAAACAACACTTAAACTGCCTAAACTTTGTTTAGGCAGTTTTTTTGTACAAAAATCTATATCTTGGTAATCTAAAATCGTAAATCGCCAAAAATGAAAGTATTGTTTATAAGCCTATTTCTAATACTAGGAATTATTTCAGGAAGTTCTCAGCCAAAGCTAACTGAAAATCAAGAAAAAATCGCAAATTCACTTACCGAATATTATAAAATGAATAGGGAAAACATCTATATTCATTCCAATAAAAGCACTTATTTGTCCACTGAAAAAATTTGGTTTACAGGATATACCATTGAAAAGAAAAGCAAAGCTCCATCGATTGAAACGACAAATGTCTTTGTTTCGTTGCTAGACGAACAAGGCCAAAAAATCAACACACAATTATATTTTGAAGAAAACGGCGTTTTTCAAGGCTATATCAAATTAAACAAAACCCAGAAAACTGGCAAGTACTACCTTCATGCGTTTACTAATTACATGAACAACTATACTGAAGATGAATCTTCCTATTTTGAAATTACTATTATTAATTCAGAAGAAAACAAGTATACTGAAGACAATAGAAAGGCTCAGGAAGTGGAATTGTTTTTCTATCCAGAAAGTGGTGTTTTTTTAGAAGACATTTCAAATGTTGTTGGTGTCGCCGCACTAGACTGTAATCATTTAGGTGCAGAATTGAAGAATATTGATATTCTAGATTCGCAGAATAATTTAATAACTTCACTGTCAACAAATCAACATGGTTACGGGAAATTCGAAATAACTCCAAAAGCGGGAGAACTTTACAAAGCAGTTTATTCATATTCAGACAAAAAAAGAGAAAAAAAATTACCATCGACATCTCAAAAAGGAATTACTTTTTCGGTGATTAATTACATTAATCCAAGCGCAATCACGGTTCAATTAAAAACAAATAAAAGTACAATTAAGGATCTAAGTAATTCTAAATTCTCCCTTGTTTTTCAGCAGAATGATGTTGTTTCATTTGTCGATTTCTCTTTCAAAGACAATCAAACCGAGCAAAATTTAACTATTCCAAGTGACAAAATATCTGATGGAATAAATTCAGTTCTCATAATAGATGATAATCTAAAAAAAATAGGAGAAAGAATAATATATAAACCATTTGAAATATTTAATGTGATAGATTTTGCACCAGCTGAAAAAAGAAGTGACTCCATCATAATTCATGCAACTTCAAGAATTCCAAATGGCACGTTCAGTATTGCCGTCCTTCCTGAAGAAAGTATTGCTGATAATTTTAGAAAAGGAAGTGCTTCTACTTTATTCTTTGACCATTATTTAAATAACTCACTTTATCAAGACATTTCATACTATATAAACGAACCAACTAGAAAAAAACTATATGAACTTGACAACCTTTTACTCACACAAAACTCCAAATACAAGTGGGAATTACTCATGAGTTCGCCACCAACAAAGCGTTACTCCTTTGACAGGGGAATTACAATAAAAGGAACAATAAATACGGAACTGAAGAATGCTGAAGAATACAAAATAAATATGAATTCGATAGGATTAGGATTAGATGAATTTACATCCTTAAATCAAAAAAATGAATTTCTGTTTGAAAATGTAATCGCAATTGACTCAACAAGAATTTACTTTCTAATCATCGATAAGAAAGGAGAAAGATCAAAAGCCAAAGTTTATAGTCAAATTCTTAATAACAACAATTCTTTTACAAAAACCATCAATATACCATTCAATAATTGCATCACTAGTAGCTCGAAGACCATTGATCAGCCTACTTTTATACTACCTAAAATCAAAAGTGCGATTCTCTTGGATAGCGTATATATTACAGCAAGAAAGAAAAAATTGATTTACCAAGATCGTAATGGAAATAATTCAGCAAGAGCTTACAAAATATCCGAAAAGGAAGCGTCGTCATATAGAGATGTACTTCAGTTTATTGGCAATAATGGTTTTACAGTTAGTACAATTGGTGGTGAAGTAGCCATAAACGGATATAGCTTTAACAAAGGAAGTAGCTCTTCGTATCCGATTAATAAAATGAGGCGAGTACAATATTATGCTGGCCTGCAAATTAGAGGCCCAGCCATATATATTGATGGGATTTATATTCATGACTACAACTTGCTTCGAGATTACAGCTTAGTCTCTATTGATGAAATATATATTAACCGAGACAATAGCGACCCTACTATAAACATGTCAAAAGGGATTATTAGGATCTATTCTAAAAAAAGTTATGGAAACAATAGTTTTACAACCAATAAGTCGCAGGCGTTAGTTGTGAAAAATGGCTTTCAAAAATATTGTCAATTCGAAAATCCAAAATACGATTCTGTTCAAGATACTGGTTTCATGAACTTTGGCACTATTGATTGGAAACCAACTGTTACCTCGGACCAAAACGGAAATTTTCAATTCTCTATTCCAAACTTAAATCAAAAAAAAGTAAAAATTATTGTTGAGGGAATGACTTCCGAAGGAAAAATGATTTCTTGTACTAAAACTATTGCTATCCAGTAAAACTGGTAAAAAAAACCCGCCTTACTACAAGGCGGGTTTTTTTATGATTTATCTGCTGGTCGTTTCTTCAGCAATTTCATAAAAACTGGAAACGTCGATACCAAAATTATTCCGATTACAATCCATTCAATATGCTCTTTCAAATCGATGCCGTGTTGCAAGAAAAAGCCATACAAATAATGACCTGAAAAAATCAAAACAAACGACCATAAGAACGAACTCAAAACATTAAAGAACATGAATTTCTTTTTATCCATCGAAACGATTCCCGCTACAATTGGGGCAAAGGTTCTTATGATTGGTAAGAATCTAGCAAAAATGATAGCCTTTCCTCCGTATTTTTCAAAGAAATCTTTCGATTGCAACAAGTACTTTTTCTTAAACCAAAAACTATCTTCTTTTTTGAACAAATAGTAACCACTTTTAGCTCCAAACCAATAACCTACCATGTTTCCTAGAACTCCTACTACAGCAATTAAGGCGGACAATAGTGTTACATTAAAGAAATCGTTGTCTATGAAGGCGATGCTTTGAATTAGATCTCGGCTGTAAATTCCAGATAAAAAAAGTAAACTATCTCCAGGAAGAAAAAAACCTGCAAACAAACCCGTTTCGGCAAAAACAATAAATAAAACAATATACAAACCAAGTTGAATGCCGCCAATTTCAAAAGTAATGTAAAATTCAGGATTTAATAATTGGGTCCAATCAAACTGATTCATATGCGTTTTATTTTTTAAGGCTGTGAAAGTAAGAATAATTTACTTGAACCACAATCTATTGGGGTATTTTAAAGATATCTTAACGGTTTACTTTCTTTCATATTTGCAACAAGAATGCAGTTTATCGTATACTTCGTCTGTGGCTTTTACCTCATCAGTATCATGGCCCACATTCGCGATGGCCTTTTTTACGTCCAAAATTGTTGCTTTATCTTCGTTCAAAATCAAGCTTAATTGATGTGATTCGACATTCCAATTGGCCGATTTCACTCCCGAAACACTATAAGCCGCTTTTTCAATACGTTTCTTACATTGCTCACAATTGCCATTGACTTCAATGGTATATTTGGCATTCTTGTTCTTTTTTTCTTGTGCTTGCGTGGTTAATCCAACAATTGCAAACAAAAAAATCATTGCTATATTTTTCATTTTTTCTACTTTATTATTTACTATTTCTAAAAGTTTATTTAATCTTAAAGCGCAACCCCGCATAATACATTTGTCCAAAAATAGGCGCATATACAATCGAGGTGTCGAAGGTCGGACCAAAAGGATTTTCACTTCCTACAATGGCTCTTTCTTGCTGATAATTTCCAATATTTTCTCCACCCAAGTACATTTCAAATGTAGGCGAAAAAACTCGAGTTACCTGAACATTCATCACTGAAAACGACGGCGAATACACTGGCATTTGATCTGAAAGAGGATTGGTTTGCGTAGTTGGTAATTTTTGCTTGCCCAACCAATTTAGCGTATAATCGAACTTCCATTGTTTACCTTTTCCTTGAACGTGTGTTTCGTATTCCAAATTACCAAAGAATCGGTGTTTGGCTTGCAGCGGTCTTTCAAAAGTCCCCGATAGATACTGGGTTTGAATATCGTAATACTTGTAAGCAGTTCTCAAATTCAAATGTTTCGCCAGTTCATAATTAAAATCAATTTGCATGCTGTTTGCAAAAGATTTTCCGTTCAAATTGTAAAACAATACTTGCTGTGGACTACGATACAAATCAACAACGGCTTGGTTTTGAAAATCGGTTCGGTAAAAATCAAAACTGATGTCTGCACTTTTTCCGAAAAGAAAAAATTTCTGACCGAAGCTAATTCCGTAATTCCAGGCAATTTCTGGGTTTAATCCGTACAATTTTCCACCGGAATTCAGCACATCAAACGATCTGGAACTGGCAAAAAGCTGCTGATTTTCGGCAAAAATATTCGCCGCTCGTTTGCCCCTTCCTGCTGACAACCTCAAAACTCCTTTTTCCCAAGGATTGTAGCGCATGTGAACCCGCGGTGTTAAGAAAGTTCCCAAACGATTGTGATAATCGATTCGACCTCCAAAAATGACACTAAAATTATCGGTATTGTCGTAGGTATATTCAAAAAAAGCACCCACAGCATTGTCAATTCGGCTATAATCTTTGACATTCACATACTCTTGGTATTGGTCGTAAGTAAAATTCAAACCAGTGGCAAATTTGTGCATTGTATTGCTAATAATCGAGTTAAAAATCAAGTTCGAATAGTAACTGTTTTGCTTGATATCATAGCGATTCAGTCCAAAATACGAATTTTGATTGTGGCTGTTAAACGCATTTTGAAATCCGATACTTTGGAACGGCATGTCTTTAAAAATATAACCGACTTTGGTAGAAACATCCATTCGTTCGGTGTTAATTTCAGAACCCCAACGATTGGTGGTACCTTTGTCTCGCTTAGGATCAAAATCGATTTGACCCGTTTGCTTTTTATCATTCATATATCGGAAATTGATAAAACTCACCCAACCTTTTTCGGCATTGTAATATTGGTAGCGATTTAGCAAATTGACTTGCTTAGCCAACGGATTGTCCAAAAAACCGTCGTTGTTCATGTCGTTTTTAGCCACGCGAGCATTACCATGCACAAACAAACTACTACTCCATTTATCCGATAGCTTTTTGTTGAAATGGGTATTGAGTTCAAACCGAGAATCCGATGCCCCATAAACATTCAAGAAAAAAGGAATGTTGTTAATCGGTTTGATCAACTCTGTATTGATTTGACCCGAAATGCTTTCGTAGCCGTTCACTACTGAACCAGCGCCTTTGGTAATTTGAATGCTTTCGACCCAAGTACCCGGCGTAAACGACAAACCATACGCTTGAGAAGCGCCACGAACTGAGGGAATATTTTCTTCGGTAATCATCAGATACGGGCTCGTCAAACCCAACATTTTGATTTGCTTGGTTCCGGTTAATGCGTCCGAAAAATTAACATCGATGGATGGATTGGTTTCAAAACTCTCAGCGAGATTGCAACAGGCAGCTTTTAGCAATTCCTTGCTGGTAACTAATGTGGTGTTGGAAGTAATACGGTACGATTTTTTAATGCTTTTCCGACTAGATTCTACTTCAATGGTTTTCAAAGTATCTTTTTTGATAGGCTCTTGAGCTAACAGACTTGAAGTGGTAACTAGAGCGAATAAAAGCACTTTTATTCGTTTTTTCATGATTTAAATTTAAAGTATACAATAGCAGTTACGCACGATGCGCAACCCTAAACTTTAAATTTGGTCGTAGAAAATAAATTGATGGTGTAGTTTGAAGAGCGGTGGTGCATTGGCATCACAGTAATACGATGCTATTTTCCGGGTATCAAAGTGACAATTGGGCGTAAAAACAAGCGGGTGCCATTCCTCTACTACACAAAAATCATTCGTCTGAAAGGCCAATGATTTGACAACAGCTTGATCGATTTTCTTTTGAAAATGTACCGTTTTGTTTTTACAGCAAGGTGCTTTTTTTTCAGCGCTACCGCAACAGTTTTTTTCGGAAGACGCTGTTGAAAAGGAAGTTTTTAAGGTAATGGAAGCAATCGAAGTTCCACAATAATGGATGTTAAAGGCAAAGCCCACGTTGGAAACCAACATAAAGAAAGCCAACCATACACTAAGGTGTTTTTTTAATTTCATGCCTCAAAATTAAGAATTAAACAAGCTATATAAACCAATTTATTGTTAAAAATTTACCATTCCACCTCTTGGCCCATCATTGCTACTCGACAATCAAAACCGTATTGTTCTTGAATTTTTATTCGAAGTTCGTCGGCTGGTTGGTTTTCCCCATGTACTAAAAACACTTTTTTGGGTGGACTTTCCAATTCGGATAGCCAATGCAGTAAATCATTTTGATCTCCATGTGCTGACAAACTTTCGATTTCTAAAATAGTAGCTGCTACAGCATAATATTTCCCTCTAATTTTGATGTCTTTTGCGCCTTCCAATAATTTTCTTCCACGAGTTCCTTCCGCTTGATAACCGATAATAATGACGGTGGTTTCAGGCAAACCGATATAGTGCTCCAAATAACTTAAAACTCTGCCGCCCGTAATCATTCCGCTGGCAGCAATAACGACTTTAGGTTGTTCGTCGAAAATCATCGCCACTGTTTCTTGATAATCAGAAATCATGCGAAACATTTTGCACATGGCGATGTATTCCTGTTCGGGTAACTTGTGCCATTTTCTGTTGCCTGAAAAAATTTCCAAGACACTAATCCCCATGGGCGTATCAATAACGTAGGGAATGTTCGGAATTCTTCCTTCTTCTTTCAATTGCCACAATAAATACATTACGGTTTGAGCTCGTTCTACTGCAAAACTGGGGATAATAACAGTACCGCCTTTTGCTACGGTGTTGTTAATGTAGGTTTCCAATTCCAATTTTGGATTGGTGTTCGGATGGATGCGATTACCATAAGTGCTTTCCAAAAAAATATAATCTGCTTTCTTTGGTTTGGTAGGTGGATAAAGTAAAACATCGTTGTCGCGACCCAAATCACCAGAGAAGACCAATGTCGTATTTTCAAGATGCAACGCTATCGAACACGCTCCAAGTATATGCCCGGCATTGGTAAATACGGCATTCACTTCCGGATCCAATGCAATCGATTCGCCCGTTTTAATAATTCTAAAAAGCGGAAAAACTTGCTCCGCCTGATTGACGGTATACAAAGGCTCCGCTATTTTATGTTTGGAATAATGTTCCTTGTTGGCTTGCCGAGCTTCATCTTCTTGAATTTTGGCACTATCCAAAAGGATTAATTTGGTAATAGCTGCCGTTGGACTCGTACAAAAAATCTTACCCTTGAAACCTTGACTTACCAATCGGGGCAACCATCCACAATGATCCAAATGTCCATGTGTTAGTAAAACAAAATCAATCGTTGATGGCAAAACCGATATCGGCTCCCAATTGAGTTCCCGCAATGCTTTAAGGCCTTGGAATTGACCGCAATCAATTAATATTCTCAACCCGTTGCTTTCGATAAGCGTTTTGGAACCAGTTACTGTACCGGCTCCTCCTAGAAACTTGATTTTCATGATATCTTAAATTTAGTCAATCGTAAGTTCAAAAATACTGGCATAAATCAGCCGCTTCTTTCAATACGTTTTTGATTCGGGTAGGAGACAATCCTATTTTTTCTAAACATTGCGAATTGTTGATGATTTCCTTTACCAAAATCACATCCAGAATTAACAACTTGTCCTTTTCAACCAAAGACAAAGTCGTCAGGCATGTAACAGGATATAAAAAATTAGAGTCAATTTTAGTCCTTAAGTTATTGTCTTTAGGCAAATCCCAACTCAATAAATTTAATCCCGAACAATTCGCAAATGTCACCGCGTCGCCAGTAAATCTATTGTTGGTGACAATCCAACATTGGGATACTTGATCCTTTCGAGTAAAAATATCATGGGGTTTGTTTTTCAGATCGTTGAATCTGGAGAGAATGTACATAGGTACTTTTACGTCGGTTGTGGCTTCTTGACTAGCGTGGAATTTGCATTCCACCATGGCGATCGTATTGTTCTTTAGTACCGCCACATCAATTTCATGACTTACACAGTGCCCTTGAAGTGTCAAATTAATTTTGGTATCAAAGTGATTTGCTACAAAAAGACGTGCAATAAATTTTTCAAAGAAAAAACCTGCCGGGCCTAGCAATTGAATTGCTTTTCTTAAATTATACCGTGCTGCGTGAGAATTGGAGGCTTTCTTCAAATTTCGGAATGCCAATTTGTAAATTTGTTTGGTCGTCATCCCTTCGTAAACTTCTTTTTCAATTCCCTTCAAAATGGAAGCAACAATAGTACTGTTCGCACCTGATTTTAAAAGAGACGTTTTGAGTTTTTCAGGATTGTAGTCTACAATATCTCCGGAATGTTTGACAATTTTCATAGTCTTTTTGCACCTCTAATGGCATCTTAAAGGTACGAAAAACGAACTCATTTATGTTGTATTTGATAGAAAAAAGCCGGAACAAATAGCAGTAAAAACAAAGGTTGAATTAAAAACCGACGCACATAAAACAAAGCGAAATTAAAGTGACTGTCAGAAAATGTTAGCAGTAAAAAAAAGGCACTCATCAGTATTACAAAAAACCCGAGGTACAAAACAGAAGCAAATTTTGTCAAGCCCAGATCTTTAAACAAAATGTAAATAATCGTTAGTGACAGTGCCGAATTCAAAAAATACCGAAAACTCATTGCCCAAAACAACCGCAACCCATTAAACGTTGGAAAAGCTAAATTCAAATAATCGTTCTTGAAGTACACCGAAAACGGGTCGTAAAAAAGTATGTCCTCAAAAGCCCGAATCAGCGCCAAGGCGAAGACCAAAAGCACTACAAGGACAATCTTAATTTTATTACTTAGAATTTTTTGAAGCATAGTTCGAGAATTTATTCACCCAAAGCACCCACAAACAAAACACAAATCCGTAAATAATCAGCGGAAAAATGACACCATGTAAGAGGCCTTCTTGATCTGGATGGTAATACAACGCAATCGACAATAGGGCAATTCGCAACACATTCATCACATGAATCATCAAACTTCCAAAGACAATAAAGATAATCGTTGTTTTCCACCTCCCAGTAAAAGCCACGACAAATGCCGCAAAAAGAATGACGACACTCAGCGCATTGCAGCCTTCTACTACTCGAGAAACATACCTATGATTCAAAAATAACTTTACCGAAGCTTGGTGTTCGTGCAGCATCAAACTACTTTGATATCCTAGAAATTGTAGCGTTTGTTGCACCTGTCGTGCCACCAATTGGGTGAAATCGTCTACTTGAAAAACCAATGGATTGGCAAAACGACTCAAATAAAACTCGTATACCAAAGTGAGTCCGACATACACCGAAAAGAATTTCAAAAGAAATAAAAAGAAGGAGCGGTATTTCAAAAAATAGTCTTTCAAGAAATTTTTTAACAAATTTATATAATTTTAAACACTTTGCAAGGATTACTTTTGCACAACAGTAATGGCGTTACCTTTCAGGTCGGGCGTTCGGCTCTATCTCCCCACTTCATGGTGAGGATGCCGCCTTAAATGGAATTCATCGAATACCAATTGCAAATAGTAACCAATGAGATAATCCCTAACGCAAATCAAACGAACTATGACATTTGAAGCTCTAAAACCACAAGTCCTAACAATTCTGTCGCAAGAAACCGCAACGCGCGATGAAAAACTATTACAAATTTGCCAATTGCTTGAATCCCATATTGAGTATTACACTTGGGTTGGTTTTTACTTTGCGAATCACGAAACACAAACGTTACATTTAGGTCCATACGTTGGTGCTCCAACCGACCATACGGTGATTCCGTTCGGAAAGGGCATCTGCGGACAAGTTGCGGTTTCCAAACAAAACTTTGTTGTGCCCGATGTACAAGCACAAGACAACTATATTGCTTGTAGCTTTACCGTAAAATCAGAAATTGTGGTGCCGCTATTTGTCCATGGCGAAAACATTGGTCAAATTGATATCGATTCGAACATATTAGATCCCTTTACCAAAGAAGACGAGCACTTTTTGGAATTTGTGAATCGTGAAATTGCGAAGTTGTATTAACGCGCAAATTACTTGGAACTTTAAAAATAAAGTTTACCTTTGCACACGAATTGAGAGAATCTCGGTTCATACATAATAATCATTTAAAGAATATTAGCATGTACTTAACATCAGAAGTTAAAGCAGAAATCTTCGCTAAACACGGAGGAAACGCAACAAACACTGGAAAATCAGAAAGCCAGATCGCTTTGTTCACATTTAGAATCAATCACTTAACAGAACACTTGAAGAAAAATCGTCACGATTACAATACCGAGCGTTCTCTTGTGAAACTAGTAGGTAAAAGAAGATCTTTGTTGGATTACTTGAAGAAAACAGAAATCAACAGATACCGTGAGATTATCAAAGAATTGAATATTAGAAAATAATCAATACGAAAAAGAGGTGCTCACGCGCCTCTTTTTTTTTATAAGCAGTGCAGAAAAAAAGTTTGGTTTTTCATTGGGTACACAACAACTACAACAACACAACTATTCTGTCGACAGGCAGAGAACCAATGTAAAATTAAAAAAGGAAAATTTATGATTCCACAATTATTTGTAGAAAAAATCGATTTAGGTGATGGCAGAAGCATCACAATCGAGACAGGGCGATTAGCCAAACAAGCTGACGGTTCTGTAGTAGTTAGAATTGGGAATACTGTTATTTTAGGAACAGTAGTATCCGCAAGAAAAGCAAGTCCAGGTATCGACTTTCTACCATTAACGGTAGATTATCGTGAAAAATTTGCTGCAGCAGGTCGTTTCCCTGGAGGTTTCTTCAAAAGAGAAGCACGCCCAAGCGATAACGAAGTATTAACCATGAGATTAGTTGACCGTGTATTACGTCCGCTTTTCCCAAGTGACTATCACGCTGAAGTTCAGGTTATGATTCAGTTGATGTCGCATGATGACAATGTAATGCCAGACGCATTAGCAGGATTAGCAGCTTCGGCAGCTTTGGCATTGTCTGACATTCCATTCGAAACCTTAATTTCAGAAGCTAGAGTAGGAAGAATTGACGGTAAATTCATCATCAACCCTTCTCGTGCTCAATTAGAATTGTCGGATATCGACATGATGATTGGAGCTTCAACCGATTCTATCGCTATGGTTGAAGGGGAAATGAAAGAAATTTCAGAAGCCGAAATGGTAGAAGCAATCAAATTTGCTCACGAACACATCAAAAACCAAATTGCAGCTCAAGAACGTTTGCAAGCAGCTTTTGGAAAAAAAGAAGTTCGTACCTATGAACAAGAAAAATCTGACGATGCTATTTACGCTAAAGTAAAAGCAGCCGCTTACGATAAAATTTACGCTATTGCTAGCAAAGGTTCTGCTAAACACGAACGTTCAGCAGCATTTGATGCGGTAAAAGAAGAAGTGAAAGCTTTGTTTACGGAAGAAGAATTGGCAGAAAACGGCGATTTAGTTTCTAAATATTTCTACAAAACCAACAAAGAAGCTGTTCGTAACGTAACCCTAGATTTAGGAACTCGTTTGGACGGACGAAAAACTACTGAAATCAGACCCATCTGGTGTGAAATAGATTATTTACCATCTGTTCACGGTTCAGCATTGTTTACTCGTGGAGAAACTCAAGCATTGGCAACCGCAACTTTAGGAACTTCTAGAGAAGCCAACCAAATTGATTCCCCATCAGAACAAGGAGAAGAAAAATTCTACTTACATTATAACTTCCCTCCATTTTCAACAGGAGAAGCTCGTCCTTTGAGAGGAACTTCAAGAAGAGAAGTGGGTCACGGAAACTTGGCGCAACGTGCGTTGAAAAACATGATTCCTGCTGATTGTCCTTATACTATCCGTGTGGTTTCTGAAGTGTTAGAATCGAATGGTTCGTCTTCAATGGCAACGGTTTGTGCTGGAACATTATCATTAATGGATGCCGGTATTCAAATGATCCGTCCAGTTTCTGGAATTGCGATGGGATTGATCACTGATGGAGATCGTTTCGCCGTTTTATCGGATATTTTAGGTGATGAAGATCACTTAGGAGATATGGACTTTAAAGTAACGGGAACTTCAGAAGGAATTACAGCTTGTCAAATGGACATCAAGATTGACGGATTGAAATATGAAATCATGGAGCAAGCTTTGGCTCAAGCTCGTGATGGACGTTTGCACATCTTAGGAAAACTAACAGAAACCTTGGCACAACCAAGAACTGATGTTAAAGTACATGCTCCAAAAATCATTATGAGAACTATTCCTGGTGCTTTCATTGGTGCCTTAATCGGACCTGGTGGAAAAGTAATTCAAGAATTGCAAAAAGCTACTGGAACTACCATCGTAATTAACGAAGTAGACGAACAAGGTGTGGTTGAAATTTTAGGAACAGATCCAGACGGAATTGCAGCAGTATTAGCAAAAATCGACTCGATCATTTTCAAACCAACTGTTGGGGAATCTTACGAAGTAAAAGTAATTAAATTGCTTGATTTTGGTGCCGTAGTAGAATATACAGAAGCTCCTGGAAATGAAGTGTTGTTACACGTATCGGAATTGGCTTGGGAACGTACTGAAAACGTTACGGATGTGGTTAACATGGGTGATGTATTTGAAGTGAAATACTTAGGTATTGATCCGAAAACTAGAAAAGAAAAAGTATCAAGAAAAGCACTTATGCCTAGACCTCCGAGAGATGAAAATGCTGCTCCAAGAGAAGATCGTGGACCTCGTCCTGAAAGACGTGACGATAGAGGACCAAGAAGAGACGATAAAAGATAATTTTTTTAGACTACATAAAAACCCCGATTCATTAATTTGAATTGGGGTTTTGTTTTTTTAGACAAGTTTCTCCAATTTGCGCATGCATTAGGGATGGCAGCATTGTTTGAGCTCTCCCGATCCATCGGGAAGCGAGTGCGTACAGCCCGACCTGAAAGGGAATGCCCTAATCCATAAAATGTCCCAACAATTAGTTGAAATTCATTACTATTAGGAACTAGTCAAAATTTGGCAATTACTTTTGCCCAAATAACAACCATCTTTTTATCTTTATAGAAATAAAAAAAAAGCCACTTGAAATATTCCCAACTTTACAGCAATTGCATCGCGACTCCAAAAATTTTCTGGCGCAAGAAGATTCCTTCTTTAGGTACTATTCTCACATGCATTGCCTTTGCTTTCAATGGACATAGTCAAAATAGTAATACCAATAGTATCGTTCGCTTTTTTGATTCCAAAGTTGGAACCAATACTTTAGGGATTAACAACGGCACTATTCATCAAAATACCTACAAAACTCTTGACAAGAGTTTTCCTTACTACGCCAACCATTACCTCCTTGGAACTGTATATTACGATGGCCAATTGTATACCGATGTTTCTTTGAAATACGATGAATATGCTAATGTGTTGATTGCTAAAATGGACGGCACCAACAATACCTTAGGGATTAATTTGATTACAGAAAAAATCAATTTCTTTTCTTTAGACGGAAAGAAATTCGTTTGCTTAAGAAACCCTGAAGCCTTGCACTCTAAATTCTTAGCTGGCTTTTATGAAGAACATACTGTTGGTGCAAACCTTACTTTTTATGTAAAACATCGCAAGATTCGATTAGAAACCTTGACCACTGACGCTTTGTGGAGTTCCTTTCAGGAAAAAAAAGAATTTGTCCTTTGGTTTAACGGGGCTTATAATAGAATTGCAAGCCGAAAAGACCTTGTCAAACTATTTCCAGATTTCGAATCAAAAATAACTGAGTATTACACCATTAATCGCATGGGTGACACTACCGATTCTATAGAATTTTTAGGTGGTTTGATGCAATTTTTGGATGGTTTGATATCTACCGTAACTACTACAAGCAAATGAAAAAACTACTGCTACTTGCGCTATTCTTGTTTTTTCCGCTGCTGACTTTTTCACAAGATGACCAAGAACAAATTACCATTGACTTTCAAGCAATTTCAAGAAAAAGTGCTTTACTAACCATCGAAAAGAAATCGTCCTATCATTTTTTTTATGATGCAACTTGGTTGGACACTTTCAAAGATTCTGTGTCGGGTAGCTACCAAAAAAAATCACTGAAAATTGTCTTAGATGATCTCTTTAAAAAAACTACGCTGAATTATTTCATTACGGGTAACAAAGTAATACTAACCAATAACAGTCTGCTATTCGAGACTCTCCCATCTGATTATTTTGGAAAAACCACCTTGGAGAGTACCAGTGATTCCAACACTGAAAAACCTGTATTCTACCAGCAATATGATTCCATTACCTCTTCGAAGAAAAATGCTACATTACTACTGATTGGCAAAGAAAGCAAGAAGGCCAATCAAAAAATGTTTACGCTGTCTGGTCAAATTCGAAATGCAAAAACAGGGGAAGTTATTCCAAATCTTTTAGTTCGGGTTCGCAATAAAAAATACACTTGTACTTCTGATAAAAATGGATCCTATTCGCTCGACCTTCCTTACGGCTTGAATACGATACAAACCGAATCACTCAACTACGCGACTTTCTCTAAGAAGGTAATGGTGTATAGTGATGGGAATCTTGACATTTCTGTTTCAGAAAGCATCAACCAACTTAAAGAAGTCCTAGTAAAAGGCAAAAAAAATCAAAGTACCAGAACAGCTATTGCTGGAGTTACCACGTTGAGTTCTGAAGGCATAAAAAACATTCCATTAATTTTGGGAGAACGCGATTTATTGAAAGTCGCAACTACTTTACCGGGAATAAAAACAACCGGAGAAGGTTCTGCTGGATTTAATGTTCGAGGTGGAAAAGAAGACCAAAACTTAATTCTGCTAGACAATGCGGTGCTCTACAATCCCGCTCACTTTTTTGGCTTTTTCTCGGCCTTAAACCCCTATACCACAAGTAAAGTAGCGATATATAAAGGAAGTATTCCTGCCGAATTTGGTGGTCGATTGTCTTCTGTTTTCGACATTAGTACCAAAAACGGAAGTTTTAGTACTTTCTCAGGCGAAGGCGGCATCGGGCCCGTTACCAGTACTATCAGCATTTCAACTCCAATCATTAAAGACCACTCGAGTCTGGTTGTGGGAGGAAGAGCTACCTATTCGGGTTGGATTCTACGAAGTTTGAGAGAATCCACTTTACAAAACAGCCAGGCTTCATTTTATGACGGTATTGTCAAATACAACCACAAATGGAATGCTAACAATTCCCTTGAAACCAGCTTCTATTATAGCAAAGATGCTTTTAGTATTTCATCAGATTCCCTATACAAATATAGCAACCGCCTTTTTACAATGAAATGGGAGCATCAATTTACTACAAAGAACAAAGCCGCTTTCATCGTAACCAATAGCGAATATCAATTCAATATCGATTATGAAACTACCGGTTTGAACTCATTCGACTACGGGTACAAAATCAACGAAACGCAATTTATAACGAAACTAACTTACTTGTTTAACAAAAAACACAAACTCAATTATGGGCTTTCCAGCAAAGTATATCAAATCAATCCAGGTTACCTAACTCCTAAAAACAGCCAGTCTCCGCTTACGCCCGTTACCATCGATAAAGAAAAAGGTCTAGAATCGGCTTTCTATTTATCCGATAATTACAAAATAACGGACAAATTACTACTTGATATCGGATTGCGGTATTCCATTTATAGTGCTCTAGGAGTTGCTTCTCCAAGAATCTACGAGCCCAATACTCCGAAAAGCGATGCAACAGTAGTCAGTGTTAAAAAATATGTCAACAATTCCGTTTTTAAGACCTACGGCGGATTAGAACCGCGACTAGCCGCTCGCTATTTTATAACAGATAATTTTTCGGTGAAAGCTGGTTATGACAAAACGTACCAGTACATTCATTTGTTATCCAGCAATACTACACAATCGCCGACCGACACGTGGAAATTATCCGATCTAAACGTCAAACCTCAAAGTGCCGAGCAATATTCTCTTGGGTTATATAAAGATTTGTCTGAAGCCGTCTATGAAGTTAGTATTGAAGGTTATTACAAGAAAACGAAAAATATCCTCGATTACAAAGTAGGTGCCGATCTATTCTTGAGCAAAAACATCGAAACCCAACTCCTACAAGGCAAAGGAAAGGCTTATGGAATTGAGTTCTTATTAAAGAAAGAAATAGGCCGACTAAACGGCTGGTTGGGCTACACTTATTCTAGAACCTTTATTAAATTGGACAGCCCCTTTAATGAGGAAAAAGTAAACAACGGGAATTTTTTCGCAGCAAATTTCGACAAACCTCACGATGTCAGTGCCGTATTGAACTGGAAGTTTACCAAAAGGTTTAGCTTTTCAAGTAATTTTGTATACCAAACTGGTCGGCCCATCACCTATCCTATTGGAGCCTATACTTATGGCAACGCCGAATACACCTTGTATAGTGACCGCAATAAATTTCGGATTCCAGATTACTATCGCTTAGATGTTGGATTCAATATCGAAGGAAATCATAAGCTAAAGAAATTAGCCCACAGTTTTTGGAATCTTTCCGTTTATAATGTTTTGGGGCGAAACAATCCCTATTCTATTTATTTTATAACCAAGACCGGACAAATAAAAGCTTACAAAACAAGCATTTTTGCGATTCCAGTCCCTACGATTAGCTATAACTTTAAGTTTTGATTACTATGAAAAAACAGCTGTGTCAAATTTGCTTTTTTCTACTTTTGAGTATTCTTTTCCAAGGATGTACGGAGCAATATGCCTTACAATCGAATACTTATGAAGAAGCTCTTGTAGTAGAAGCAACGATTACGAATGAACTTAAACAACAAGAAATCAAAATCTCGAAAACGTATCGTTTGGAAACTAACGGTCCTACTTTTGAATCGGGTGCTGTAGTTTTTGTCTCAGATGATTTAGGAAACCAGTACAATTTCAATGAGGTCAATGGAGTTTATGTTTCAGAGAATCCTTTTCAAGCTGCTCCTGAACGAACGTACAAACTAAACATTACGACGGAATCAGGACGTTCGTATACTTCAACCGCCGAAAAATTAACGACCGTCAATGAAATTGAAAGTGTGCTTCCTGCTGTTGTAGTTCGAAATGGAGAGCGAGGAGTGGAAATGAGTGTCAATAGTATCGATCCCACTTTCCAATCAAAATACTACCGTTACGAATACGAGGAAACCTATAAAGTTATTGCCCCAAAATGGAACAGAAGTGAAGCAATTGTGCTAGGAGAAGAACAAATTGGCACACAACTTATAACTACCGAAACTAAAACCTGTTATGGAACCCAAAAATCGGATACTGTACTTTTGAATAGTACTATAGGATTGGCGGAAGATCGCGATACATTTCCAATACGATTTATAAGCAATCAAAATTATATTATTTCACACCGATATAGCATCTTAGTTCGTCGTTATGTAGAGAGTTTATCGGCTTATACTTTTTATAAAACGTTACAAAAGCTGTCGGGCAATGGTAGTCTACTATCGCAAAATCAACCCGGATTCTTTTACGGAAATCTAAAATCCACTAGTAATCCCAATGAGAAAATTATTGGATTTTTTGAAGTAGCATCAGTTTCTTCAAAACGGATTTTTTTCAATTATGCTGATTTATTTCCGCAAGAACCGCTTCCTCCCTATTATACAAAATGTACGGAAGAAGTTTTATACTTTTGTTTCGGCCTGCCACCTTGTGTAGGTGATGGTATAATTCAAGCCATCAACAATCATACACTGACCTATTACTACAATGACGGAATTATATATCATATGTATCCCGCGCCTTGTGGCGATTGTACCACTTTTGCCTCTAACGTAATCCCATCATTTTGGATCAATTAAAAAAAATAGTCTTTACTCTACTTTTTATTCTTAGTGTTGCAAACAGTAGCGCTCAAGATAAAGAGTCGTCAACAAATGCGAACGAGCTTCCAATCGCGACAGAGGAACGCGTGTTTTTGCACACCAACACTACGACTTTCTTGAGTGGCGAAACCTTGTATTACAAAATGTATTGTCTAAATCCTTTAGACAACACCGCCAGTCGCATCAGTCAAATTGGGTACGTAGTTCTCCTTGACGAAGCAAAAAAAGAAATCTTCAACAGTAAAATAGCTTTGACAGATGGATCGGGGCAGGGAGATTTTTTTATTCCAACTACATTGAAAACGGGAAACTATAAATTGCTTTCCTATACCCTTTGGATGCTAAATCGAGATCCGGTTGCTGCATTCGAAAGCGACATATTGATTATCAATCCATTTCAAACAGAAGAAAAAAGACTTATTAAGAGTACAACACTACCTGGTTCCGAAAAACAAGTTTCCGATCTTTCGGAAAAAAGGAATAGCGAGATCATCCCGGAAACACTAGCTGAGCTTTCAACAAACAATAAAACCTACCTTCAAAGGGAAAAGGTGGTCATGAAAATTAAAGGGCTGAATCAAAAACCATTGCTTGGCAATTTTTCTATTTCAGTTCGAAAGAAAGAGGAATACCCGTTTAGAATCCAAACTTCAACGATGTTACCAACAAATTCAGGCCCGGCGTTAGTCACAAATCCAAACTCTATATTGCCGGAACTCCGCGGAGAGCTTGTTACGGGATCGATAATTTCCAAAAATGGCAATAAGAATAGTGCTCGTAAAACCATTGCGCTTTCCATACCAGGAAAATCACTTGCGTTCAAAGTCACACAAACGAATGACGACGGAAAATTTAGCTTTGTTCTAGACAAAAATCCAACTGCAGATACAAGCGTACTGCAACTATTTGAAGAGGACCGTGATCAATTCGAACTCAAAATAGACAAGCCCATTACCTACGATTTCTCTAAAGTTACGTTTCCTTCGCCTTTTGTAATTCCAATTGAATTAAAAAAAACGATTGAAGAGCGATCCATTGCGAATCAAATTGAAAATGCTTATTTCCGCTTTAAAAAGGACAGCTTAATCGCTAACCCAACCACTCCTTCATTTTTTCATCCTTTGGAAAAAGACTATATCCTTGATGAATACACTCGATTTCCTACCATGGCTGAAACCATTACGGAGATTCTAACTGAAATGTATTACAAAAAAAATAAAGGGAAATATTCCATCTATTTAAGAGACAATTTGAGCAATGCCGCTGCTTACGGCACCCCGTTAGTATTAGTTGATGGCGAATTAATTCAAGAGGCCAACGAGCTTTTTGACCTCGATATGAATACGATTTACAAAGTAAGCATCGTCAATCAAGGCTATGTCTATGGTCCGAAAATATTTAGTGGTGTCGTAAATTTTGTTACTAAGAACAACGATTTTCAAAGCAAATCAGTGGGCGATTTTAGTATTAAAACCAGATTACAACGACCGCTTCCAATTAAGAAATACAATACCCCAAACTACGATATCACCACTGCTTTGGCTCGGATTCCAGACTACCGGTATCAATTGCTTTGGATGCCGGACGTAACTTTAGAGCAAATTGAAAACTCGCTTTTATTTTATACTTCTGATGTTATCGGAACTTTTGAAATTATAGTGAAAGGCTTTACCAAAGAAGGAACTGCTATTTCACTCTATGAAACGTTTGAAGTAAAATAAAAGAGTTCTTTATTTTATAAAACCCCAATTCATTTATTTTGAGTTGGGGTTTTCTATTTATAAAAAGCTAAGCAACCTTTTTGGATTTTTAAGACTATAAGTTATAACACTAAAATTTTAGGCTATGAAAAATTTCAATCTATCAATTGTATTTGGTTTTTTCTTAATTCTTTCTGGAGTAAGTAGTTGTGGTGATTGGGATAATAATGAACCTGTTGGAATCGCAAAAGATGTGATAGCAAAAAATTCAGAACTATACCAACTTATGGAGAAGGTGACTGGCGATGGAGGCAATCCTATAGATTATGTGGTTTGTTTAGATTTCGTTTATCCTTTTAAAGTGTTACTATATGATTCCAATTTACAACAAATCGGCAATCAAGTAATGTCTAGCGATGTTCAATTTAGTGCTTTCTTAGCAAGTTTACCTTCGAATCAATCTATTAGTATTAGCTATCCGATCACTACTACATTAGCTGATGGAACTGTTTTTTCAGTAAACAATAATGCTGAACTAAAACTTGCCATTGATAGTTGCTCTAAAGAAGATATCATAAATTACTGCAACGGTCTATTTGGTGGTTGCAATTGTCCTTCTACACTTTGTGTTTGGAAAATTCCTTATACAATTGATGGCGATAACAACTATGCAAGTGGAATTTTTGAATCGAACGGAGACGGTACATTACATTTTAATTACAATGGTACAAATTACAATGGAACATGGGTTTTTGTATTCGTTGACAATAAAATACACCTGAATATAAATCTTGAAGGAACCTCAGCAGTTGCTCAAGATTGGAATATTGACAGGGAAATTGAAATAGTAAATGATGACATTGTAATTAAGAATGCTCCGAAAAACATAATTTTAAGAAAATCATGTGAATCACTTATCACATATCAAATAGGTGATATTGGCCCATCGGGTGGATTGGTCTTTTACGACAAAGGTAGTTATAGCTTAGGATGGAGATATATAGAAGCGGCTTCTACTGATTTAACTTTCCTTGAATGGGGCTGTTTAGGTTCGCTAATTTCAAATACAGAAAGCACTCAAATTGGCGGCGGGCAACTAAATTCTATAGCAATCGCTAATTACCATGATCATTTGCTAAACTATTACTCAAATCCAAGTGTTTGTAATCCGTTGAACAATGGATCGGTAGCTGCGAGAGAAGCACTTTTATATCAGGTAAATAATTTCAAAGATTGGTTTCTACCCTCGGAAGGAGAACTATCTTTAATGTATCAAAATTTGCGAGTGCAAGGATTGGGTAGTTTTTCAAGTTCAAATTATTGGACATCAACACAAATAGATGCTAATCATGCAACTACCGTAGATTTCTCAAGTGGAAACAGTATTCCAATGGCAAAAATTCCATTGACCAATAACATAAAAGCAAGAGCCGTAAGATACTTTTAATAAAACTCTTAGATTTATAAACCATATAAAATCAATTCTTTGAATTTAGATGAACTAATAAAAGGTTGCATCAAGCAAAAAAGACAGGCGCAAGAAGAGTTATATCATTTATATAAGAAAACTCTTTTTGTGCTATGTCTAAAATATTGCTCAAATGAAATGGAAGCCGAAGACAACCTACACGATGTTTTTATAGAAATCTTTACCAATATTAAGAATTACAAAGGTAAAGGCTCTTTTGAAGGTTGGATCAAAAGAATCACTATCAACAAAGCCATTAGCCGATATAAACAAACCTATTCTTTAGTTCCAATAAAAGACGAGTTCATAGAAGATACAACGATTGATGATAGTGAAATAGACCTTTCTTTAGATGACATGCTGTCGTTAATCCAAGAATTGCCTCATCAATATCGACTAGTATTTAGTTTATATGAATTGGATGATTATTCTCATCGTGAAATTGCTAGCATGCTTTCTATTACTGAAAGCACTTCAAAATCAAATCTACATCGAGCGAAGCTGATTTTGAAAGAAAACATAAAATTAAAAAACTCATTCCATAATTATCAGTCCATCCATGGAAAATAGAAACGACATCGGAAAAGTATTTAAAGATAAATTAGCTCATTTAGACAAACATCCAAATGACAATTTATGGAATTCAATTGAAAAAGATTTGGATAAGAAAAAGAAAAAAAGACAGTTCTTTTGGTTTTTCTTCGCATTATTTCTTTCCGGAATAGCTACATCCATAGTATTTATTAATCAAAAACAAAATAGTAGTTCGACAGATAAAAAAGAAACATTTGAGTTTAATGTAAAAACATCTACGTCCAGCTCTATTGCTATTCCAACTCCTACTACTAAAACTGACAAATCAAACACCAAAATTACCGACAGTACTAATGAGAGCAAGAACTTGGAATTACCGACCAAATCAACCATTCAAGAAACCAAACAAAAAAGAATAGAGAAAAAAACGAACACAACTATTACCAAAAATAGTTCATCGAAAGAAAATGGAAATAAGAAAATGCAAGAACCTACTAAAGCTCAAAACAATTCAAGCCAAATAAGAACAAGAAAAACAGAAACAAAACGATTAGTAAGCGAAACTAAAAAAACAATCGTATTTAATGACCAGTACGAAGAGTATGAAGTAATCAAAAAATATAAAATTGTTGTAAAAAAGATCACAAATACAAATTCTAAAAAAGCACCAAGCCAAAAACGGGGTAAAATAGTCTTGTCCCAAAAAGACACCACTAAAAAACAGAATCACAATGCAACAAACAAAAAAAGGCTAGCTTCAAAAAGACGAAGTTCTAAATCAGAACCTTACCAACCTATCGAGTCAATTCTAGAAAAACAACCTGAAATAACTAATAGTACATTCACAACAAAGGACAGTTTAGTCTCAAATAAAAACGACACCATTAACAACAAAAAAAATGCTGCTTTAAAACTTGAAAAAAAACTAAAACCTAAAAGAGACTATAAAAAAGATTCCACGAATTTAGATTCAAAATCCAATATAGAATATTATGGCGCTGTGTTTTACGGCCCCACAGTTTTTGGTTCCTTATCTAAGTATTCCATTTTAAATTCAAGTTTAGACAAGAATTCAAAAAAGCATCCTATCGCATCATGTTATGGCTTTTATGTAAAAGCAAAATTCAAAAGATTGGGCTATAGCATAGGATATTCTAAAACAAATTTGAAGATTTCAAATCAATTTAATCAAAATCAGTTCATTACAAATTTCAATAACATTGAGTTAAACACAACTATTTCTGCAAAAACAATTAACAATTATTTCAACACGCACCATAACATTGAACTAATACAAAAACTTTCCTATTATGAGATGAATTTAGCCTTCTATTATGCTCTTTCGCAACAAGAAAGTAATTTTAAAATTGATGCTTTTACTGGAATTAGCATCATGATAGTAGATAAGAATAACTTAAATCTTTCTTCATCGGAAAATAACGCAATGGAAATTGGCTCTGCAAAAAACATTTCAAAACTTAATACTTCACTAAATTTTGGATTAGCGTTTCAATATAAATTATATCAGGACATTTATTTAGACGTTAACCCTATTTTCAAAAGTTATTTATCAACCTTTGATGAAAAAAATAGTTCTAAACCATATAGCTTCTCTATTCAGTCAGGTTTAACCTATAAGTTTTAAATATTTCTGTTAGTGAGTAAACTCCAATTTAGAGAACTGAATTGGAGTTTTTACTTTTGTTATTTTTTCTTTTACTCATTTTGTAACTTTATTCCAACTCCTACCGTACAAGCCTTGTACACTTTAAAAATAAGGAGACAAAACATGAGACAACTTAAAATCACCAAGCAGGTAACAAATCGTGAAACTGCGTCATTAGACAAGTACTTACAAGAAATTGGAAAAGTAGATTTGATTACCGCCGACGAAGAAGTAGAATTGGCACAAAAAATCAAAGCTGGTGATCAAAGAGCTCTAGAAAAATTAACCAAAGCCAACTTGCGTTTTGTGGTTTCGGTAGCCAAACAATACCAAAATCAAGGATTAACATTACCCGATTTAATTAATGAAGGCAATCTAGGTTTGATCAAAGCAGCACAACGTTTTGATGAAACCCGTGGTTTCAAATTCATTTCTTATGCCGTTTGGTGGATTCGTCAATCGATTCTCCAAGCTTTAGCAGAACAATCTCGTATCGTACGTTTGCCTTTGAACAAAATTGGTTCTATCAATAAAATCAATAAAATGTATGCTTTGTTAGAACAATCTAACGAACGCCCGCCTTCTGCTGAAGAAATTGCCAAAGAACTAGACATGACTGTAAATGATGTGAAAGAGAGCATGAAAAACTCTGGACGTCATTTATCAATGGATGCACCTTTAGTCGAAGGAGAAGATTCCAACCTTTACGACGTTTTGCGTTCCGGAGAATCTCCAAATCCAGATCGAGAACTAATTCACGAATCGTTGCGTACGGAAATCGAAAGATCTTTAGAGACGCTTACACCAAGAGAAGCTGATGTAGTTCGTTTGTATTTCGGATTGGGCGACCAACATCCGATGACTTTAGAAGAAATCGGCGAAACATTCGACTTAACTCGTGAAAGAGTCCGTCAAATTAAAGAAAAAGCCATCCGAAGATTGAAACACACTTCGAGAAGTAAAATATTAAAAACTTATTTAGGATAAGTTGAAAAGTAACAACAGTCTGATTAACTGTTCGTTTTTTGATTGATGATTGAAACTCCGGCTGATTACCGGAGTTTTGTTTTTTTATCTAAATCTTGATCTTATTTTTACCTTTGCGCCTTTGCGACAGCTGTTTTTTTTGCTCGCCACGACGCGAAGTCGCAAAGCATTGTATACAAACTTTATTGTAATTACAATTCGGGCGTGACCGCAAGGGTCGGGCTATCCGCAGTGCACGGCACTTTGCTCCTATCCCTCACGCAAAATCCAAGAAACTAGAAAATTCTTCCCATAACCAAATCAACAAATAACCAAATACACTACTTTTGCACTACAAACACACCACTACACTAATGAAAAATACCATTTTAGCTCCATCCATACTAGCAGCTGATTTCGCCAACTTACAACGCGATATCGAAATGATTAACAACAGCGATGCCGATTGGTTCCATATCGATATTATGGACGGCGTTTTCGTTCCGAACATCTCTTTTGGAATGCCGGTTTTGGAAGCCATCACCAAACACACAAAAAAAACTATCGACGTACATTTAATGATTGTAGATCCCGATCGCTATATCAAAACATTTGCTGATTTGGGCGCCAATATCTTATCGGTCCACTACGAAGCGTGTACACACCTTCACAGAACGCTACAAGCGATTAAAGCCGAAGGCATGAAAACTGGCGTAGCCATTAATCCACATACAAATATTGATCTCTTAGAAGACGTCATTCAAGACATTGACTTAGTTTGCGTAATGAGTGTTAATCCCGGATTTGGTGGTCAATCGTTTATCGAGAATACATACAGTAAAATAGAAAAATTAAAAGCCTTGATTTTGAGAAAAAATGCGGCCACCTTGATTGAAATTGATGGCGGTGTTACTAATAAAAATGCCGTGCAACTAGTCAATGCCGGCGCGGATGTGTTGGTAGCCGGAAATTATGTTTTTAAGGCGGATAACCCTACCCAAACTATTGCCGATTTGAAACAACTTACCACTATTTGATCGGAAGTTGTACCAATAAAAAAACCATTCTTTTCAGAATGGTTTTTTTGTGACCGCGGCAGGGTTCGAACCTGCAACCATCAGAGCCGAAATCTGATATTCTATCCAGTTGAACTACGCAGCCAATTTTGATTTAAAATAGTAGATTAATAAATTGTAAATCCAATATCGTAAATCGTATTTGTATTATACTAATAATTTTTTTACTATGGAAGAAATGGTTTTCCCTTCCGCAGTTCCGCCCAATTGTGCTGCTGCTAATCCCATTACTTTACCCATCGCTGCAATTCCTGACGCCCCAGTTTCAGCTATAATTTTAGCAATCACCGCTTCTACTTCTGCTTCGCTTAATTGAGCTGGCAAGAATTTTTCGATGACTGCAATTTGCGCCAACTCGGGTTCCGCTAAATCCATACGATTTTGCTCCGTAAAGATTTTGGCGCTGTCTTTCCGTGTTTTAACCAATTTTTGAAGCAATTTAATTTCGTCTTCTGCAGAAATCTCTTCCTTGCTGCCTGTAGCAGTTTGCGCCAATAGCATTTCTGATTTTATGGCTCGTAATGCCTCTAAAGCAACGGTATCTTTGGCTCTCATGGCAGTTTTAATTTCCTCCATGATCTTTGCTGATAAACTCATTCTAATTTGCGTATTTACGGTTTTGAACTTATAATCTTGCCCCAGATGGCAGTGGAAAACCTTTTTCTTGAAAAGGTATTTTTTCTTGAACTTTAAAAGCGACCGTAGAAGCTTTTTTAAGTTTTTTGAAAAAAACATTTTCAGGGAAAAGTTTGGAACGTACAGCTGGATTAAGGCCCGACAAAACTACAAAAAAAAGTTAGATTATCTGCTCCCTTTTTTAAACAAAATAACCCGAAAACAACAAGGTGTTTTCGGGTTATAAAACTAAATGGTTTGATTTATTTACGGTCCAACCAGAAGTAGTTATTCCATCCTTCCACCAAAGTTTTTGGATCTTTATTTTTTGCTCTGTCTTGTTTGTCGCTTAAAACGACTGCTCCACCTGCCATTTTGAAATCGTACAGTCTTGGCGCTGCTTCGCCTTCAATGGTCACTTTCATCGTGTAGCTTCCGTCTTTAAGTTCTGCGATTTTAAGATAATCCTTTGCGCCAATCAATTTGACTGAAGTTTCGGACGCCTCCCATTCTCCTTGCTTCACAATTGCCGTGTGCTTGTTCGGCACCGAAATCACTTTACCGTTTTGCATCAAATCAGCATTCCAGTTGACACTTTTAGACGTTTTTCTTGCATTATTCGGATCTGGTTTCAAATCGGTGTGCATCAAATATAACCCGAAGATGAAGTTGCCTGTGCTCTGTGGTGTAACGTAAGCATATCGATCCCATGGTCCTTTAGAAAACCACATTTGTGGCGCTGAGGCATACGGATCGGAATCTAATTTTTTAAACACCTCGAAATCGAAAGTGTAGTATAGCACACCGCCAGCGAAAAAATCAATACGGTATTTCCCTTCTTTGGTTATATCCATGTCGGAATTCGTGATTGCAGCTTCGTAGCTATTCTGTTTCTTATCGATAGTATAACTTCCCCCACTATAAATTATCGTTCTTTCGAGCTGGTCATTAATGTAAACTTTCGTTGAAAGTACATGATGGTCATAAATCATATCAACATCTTGTCCACTGGATTTTTTGCTGGGAATAAATGTTGCTCTGTAAAAATTCATTCTCAAATTTCCGCCTGGAGAAACTTCAGTGCCTTCGAGCAAAGATTTCATTGTTACGGCTGGAGTTTGTGGATATTGTTTCCAGTCTAATGTAACGGGCGCTTCTCCGCCGCCGATCGAACTTGAAGAGGAAGACGAATTTCCGGAAATTGCTTTTGATGCTTGATCAGTTGCGACATTTTTTGCGGCTCTCTTGAGCATACCGCCTAATTGGGCCTGTGAAGCTGTACTGATGGAGATAGCAGCGACCAATACCATGATTTTTCTGGTGTTTTTCATTGTTAGGTTTGTTTGTTTATAATGTAAGATTGCGAATATACAGAAATTAATTAAAAAAAATAACCCGAAAACTTGAGGGAATTTTCGGGTTATTAGCAACTAATTTGGGTTAGTTAATCTACGTTGTCATGCAAGAACGAATTGTTGGATCGCAATTGTGGATCGTCGTTGCTATCAATTCCTAATGACGTACGAGATGTACTATTGTCTTGTGAATTGGTGGTAATATCTATTCCTAATCTTTTGTAAGCAGGCTCTTTTTCAAACTCTTCCATACGAGAAGGATTATTGTGGAATTTGTAGTTGAAATCTTTTAATTTTCTTCTTCTTTCATCTGCTCTAAATTTAAGCGTATCTTCAATAGACATTTCCATTGGTGATACTTCTTCGAATGCAGATGAGAAATGCGAAATTTCCTCTACTTTTTTAACCGTAATATTTAATTCTGCAGCAATTGGTTCTGCAGCAATATTATCTACTGGCTTAGAGCTTAGCAATTCATTTTCGAGTTCCATGTATTCCTCTAACGAATACTTGATGATTCCGTTTTCGTTCAATTCGGTCATCGGAACCACTTGTACCGGTTGGTTTACAATGATATTCTTAGTTTCACTGGTCAACTCAAAAAGAATTTTATTTTCGTCAACTTCTGGCGCCGCGGTTGCAAGCGGTAAATCGAACGAAAACGTAGCTTGTTCTTCTTTAATTACTTTATGATCGATCACCGTAATTTCTTTGACATCGGTTACTTTCGGAGTTGCTACTTCAAAGGTAAATTCCTTTTCTGGTGATACGATTTCAAAAGTAACGTCTAAATTTTTGATGAATTCAGAAATCACCATTAATTCGTTTTCATTGATTGCTGGCTCTTGTATTTGAGTCGCTTCGTCTTCAATCAATTCGAACACAATTTTTTCTTCTTGCATGACCACTGGAGCTGACGGAGTCGTTGCTTCAGCATCCAATTGAAAAGAAGTAAGCGTTTTGTTGGTCAAATCGCGTTCTAATTTGTGTTCTCCATCTAACGAATGAATAATTTTTTTAGGTTCGTTGTTTACGATTTCGTTTTGTTGCTCCACATTGAAACCTGTTGCAATAATAGTAACTGCAATTGAATCGCCAAGGGTTTCGTCTTCACCAACACCCATAATGATATTGGCATTGAATCCCGCTTCGGTTTGAATGTGGTCGTTGATTTCACCAATTTCGTCAATGGTAATTTCATTTGTTCCAGAAACGATAAGCAACAATACGTTTTTGGCACCCGATATTTTGTTGTCGTTCAATAACGGAGAATCTAGTGCAGCAATAATGGCTTCTTTAGCTCGGTTATCTCCAATAGCAGTCGCCGATCCCATAATGGCAGTTCCGCTATTTGACAAAACTGTCTTAGCATCTTTTAAATCGATATTTTGTGTGTAGTGGTGTGTAATTACCTCTGCAATTCCCCGTGAGGCAGTTGCTAAGACTTCATCCGCTTTTGAAAATCCGGCTTTGAATCCCAGATTTCCGTACACTTCCCGTAATTTATTGTTGTTGATTACGATTAAAGAGTCGACTTGTTTTCTAAGCTTTTCAACTCCTAATAACGCTTGATCCGAACGAACTTTTCCTTCAAATTGAAATGGGATAGTTACAATTCCAACCGTAAGTATGTCTCTTTCTTTGGCCAATTGCGCAATAACAGGTGCTGCTCCGGTTCCGGTTCCTCCACCCATACCAGCGGTGATGAACACCATTTTGGTATTGCTGTCCAACATTTTTTCAATCTCGGCAATACTCTCAATAGCGGATTGTTGTCCTACTTCAGGATTAGCACCAGCACCAAGCCCTTCGGTAAGATGCATTCCCAATTGAATTTTATTAGGAACAGAACTGTTTTGCAAAGCCTGAGCATCGGTGTTGCAGACGATAAAATCTACCCCTTTGATCCCTTGCTTAAACATGTGATTGATGGCATTACTTCCGCCGCCACCTACTCCGATTACTTTAATCACATTGGATTGATTTTTGGGTAAATCAAATGAAATGTTTCCAAATTCTGAGTTGCTTGTCATACTTTTTGGTTTTTGATATTCTTATTCTATATTGGTAAGGTTGCCCTTATTCTGCGTTATCTAAAAATTCTTTAATCTTATCGACATATTTATCGAAAAAGGATCTCCTAATCTTGGTCTCGGTCGATTCTGGTTTGAAAACTGTTGTTTCCGCCACGTTTACTTCTGCCTCGACTCTATCATAAACCAGTTCGTCTACCTTCTTAGGTTCGTCTACAATTTCAAAAGTTCGTTCCTGTTTCGGCGTTACTTTTTCAGGCACCACGGTTGTTTCTTTTCTAACGGCACTTTGCGTTTTGTTTTCAATGCTGTTCATCACCAAACCTACTGCGGTAGCGTACAACGGACTTGAAATTTCTTCGTCAGAATTACCCGCCAAGTGTTCGTTTGGATAACCAATTCTCGTATCCATACCAGTAATGTATTCTACCAGTTGTTTGATGTGTTTCAAATTGGCACCACCACCGGTTAAAACAATTCCTGCTATCAATTTCTTACGAGGATCTTCGTGCCCGTAGGCTTTGATTTCTGCGAAGACTTGTTCAATAATTTCAACCACTCGAGCGTGAATTATTTTCGACAAGTTTTTCAATGAAATCTCTTTTGGTTCTCTTCCTCTTAATCCCGGAATCGACACAATTTCATTGTCTTTGTTTTCGCCTGGCCAAGCCGATCCGAATTTTACTTTCAACAATTCCGCTTGTTTTTCGATAATAGAGCAGCCTTCCTTGATATCATCTGTTATTACATTACCTCCGAAAGGGATTACTGCCGTATGACGAATAATTCCATCTTTAAAAATGGCTAAATCTGTTGTTCCTCCACCAATATCGATCAATGCCACACCTGCTTCTTTTTCTTCCTGACTCAATACGGCATCTGCGGACGCTAATGGCTCTAAGGTTAGTCCTGACAATTCAATACCAGAACTTTGAATGCATCTTCCCACATTTCTGATGGAAGAAGCTTGTCCAACCACCACATGAAAACTACTTTCTAAGCGTCCACCGTACATTCCGATAGGTTCTTTGATATCCGATTGCCCGTCGATTTTGAATTCTTGTGGCAATACGTGAATGATTTCTTCACCCGGAAGCATAGCCAATTTGTGCACTTGATTAATCAACAAATCAATATCTTTACCACCAATCACTTCTTCGGCATTGCTTCTACTGATGTAATCGCTATGTTGAATGCTGCGAATGTGTTGCCCGGCGATTCCCACTACTACATCTTTAATTTTGTATCCTGAATTGTTTTCCGCTTCAAGTATAGCTTGCTGAATAGAATGAATGGTTTGCGTGATATTGTTCACCACACCGCGAGCTACACCGAGACTTTTAGATTTTCCAACCCCTAAGATCTCCAATTTCCCGTACTCGTTCTTCTTACCAATCATGGCAACAATCTTAGTAGTTCCAATGTCTAAACCAACTGCAATGTTTTCTTTTTCCATAATCTATTATTTGGTGCACACAACTTGCTGCGTAAACTTCAGATTTATTTTTTTGTATTTGTATAACGAACTATCCACTACTGCTTTTTGAAAAAAGGCTTTGTAATTGTTGAATTTCCGTTCGACATTGATGGTTTTTCCAAAATCAATCTCGTAATTAAAATTTCGATTCAACATTTTTAAGCTACCATTAGAAAGAATCTGGACTCCAATGATATTTTTTTTCAAAAAATCGTCGTCGTAAACAAACCGCAATAATTTGTTTAAATCGTCTTTATTTACTGTGTTAATTTCCCCCGAAATAATTGGAACTCGCGCTGTAAATTCGTCCGACAAAGGCATTATACTTCCTTGATAGTCAATATAAAAAGACCCTTCCTCATTGAACATTCGCGCTATTGGTGTTTTTTGTTTCACCAACACTTTTAAAACCCCATCAATACTGACAAACACCTCTGATTTTTCAATCATGGGATTGGCATCGATAGATTTCTCCAACTTGTTCAAATCTAAATCAACTTTTTGAATGCTTGAGGCATCTTTTTTATTTTCTATTAACAATTTATTAACCGTTTCCTGTTTAATGTATGGGCTCGAATCATCAACAAAAACAACCACTGATTTCGTCAATTTTCGATTTTCATTTCGCAAAGAAGTAAATGAAAACAAGAAAACCACTAGGGCAAACATGAGTGCTAATCGGATGTTGGTCCAGTTAAATATTTTCATGACAAGGCATGTTTTATCGATTTCACTAATTCTCCTATATCTCCAGCGCCGATAGTTACAATAACTCGAGCATCACTATCTAAAATGTTGGCAATCAAATCTTTTTTGGAAACCAATTTCTTGTGTTGGTTCGTCATTTTATCCAGCAACCATTGCGACGTAATTCCCTCAATAGGCAATTCTCTAGCAGGATAAATATCCAACAATATTACTTCGTCAAAAGCCGATAAACTCTTGGCAAAATCATCTGCAAAATCTCTAGTTCGGCTAAACAAATGAGGTTGAAATATGGCCAATACTTTTTTATTTGGATACAATTCACGAATTGCTTGATGCACCGCATTAATTTCGGTAGGATGATGCGCATAATCGTCGATAAACACCAAATCATTGGTTTTTATTTGAAACGAAAATCGGCGTCGAATTCCCTTGAATGTGGCCAAAGCTTTTCGGATGCTATCCGAAGAAACACCGTAGGTTCTAGCCATTGCAAATGCCATTAAAGCATTCATTAAATTGTGTGTTCCTGGCAAGCTAAATTCAAAATTCAACAACATCTCCGATGGTGTTTGCACGTCAAAAACATACTGACTGTTTTCGATACGAACGTTAAACACTTTGTAATCGGCCTCAGCATTTACCGCTACAGTAACACCTTTTAAAGCGAGTCCTTTCGCTACGAATAAGTTGTTTTTATCTTCAACTTTATCTGCAAATTCTTTAAAAGACGCTTCAATAGAAGCCTTATCTCCGTAGATATCTAAATGATCTGCATCCGTAGAAGTAATGCAAGCTAAATTGGGATGCAAATGCAAAAACGAGCGATCGAACTCATCGGCTTCGACCACCGTCACAGTTTTTCCAGTACCTATTAAATTGGAATCGTAATTTTCTACTATGCCTCCCACAAAAGCCGTTACATCAACACCACTTTCATACAAAATATGTCCTAAGATACTAGACGTAGTCGTTTTTCCGTGTGTTCCAGCAACGGCAAAACAGAAGGTGTCTTTGGTGATAATTCCTAAGACCTCCGCTCTTTTCTTGATTTGAAACTCTCGTTCTATAAAATAATTCCATTCGGAATGCGAAACAGGAACCGCTGGCGTAATGATAACCAAAGTATTTTCTTGATAATATTCTTGTGGAATCAAACTAATATTGTCTTCGAAATGAATGGCAATTCCGGCACCAACTAACTCTTTAGTTAGCTCGGTTTCGGTCTTGTCGTATCCAGAAACGTTTTTCCCAATCGATTTGAAATAGCGCGCTAGAGCACTCATTCCGATGCCTCCGATGCCGATGAAATAGACGTTATGTATTTGATTTAGATTCATTTTATAGTGGCCTCACCAAGGCAAATTCTTTTATTTTATTAATTGGATAATTTGATCCACGATATCTTTTGTCGCATTTGGTTTTGCCAATTGTTTGATGTTATTCGAAAGTTCTTTTTGCACAGCTTCATGATCTAAAACATCACTAAAAACAGTTTCAAATTGGGCATCAAGTTCTTTTTCTTTCAACAGAATTGCTCCTTTTTTATCCACGATGGCTTGCGCATTTTTGGTTTGATGGTCTTCGGCGACATTCGGTGATGGAATAAAAATCACCGGTTTTCCTACGATGCATAATTCGGATACTGATGAAGCTCCAGCTCTAGAAATGACAATATCTGCGGCTGCGTACACTAAATCCATTCGATCTATAAACGCCATCACTTGGACATTTTCTTCCGCGCCGATATGTTTGTATTCCTCGTAATAAAACTTTCCGCATTGCCAAATGACTTGAACGCCTTTCGCTTTAAAAAATGGTATTTCTTTTTCGATTAGTTGATTGATTCTTCTTGCTCCTAAACTTCCTCCCAACACCAAAAGTGTTTTCTTTTTCGGATTCAATTTGAAGTAGGCTATGCCTTCCTCTCGTTTTCCATCAATAGCGATTAAATCTTGGCGAACCGGATTCCCTGTTAATATTACTTTCTCTTTTGGAAAAAACCGGTCTAAATTTTCATAAGCCACACAAATGACTTTGGCTCTTTTGCTTAGTAATTTGTTCGTAATTCCAG
>Ga0209023_10000186_pt1 | contig 107245 bp, 93 predicted proteins | sample LakOneMetagenome_FD_187468 | JGI IMG/M metagenome (GOLD analysis project Ga0209023, IMG submission 187468) | Freshwater and sediment microbial communities from Lake Erie, Canada (SPAdes) (version 2) | ecosystem: Environmental > Aquatic > Freshwater > Lentic | place: Lake Erie, Canada...
CTGCTGGCTGGCGGACAGTCGGCCGCGGTCGACGATGGCGAGCCGAGCGGCACCGCCGGACGCCCGATGCTCGACGTGCTGCGCCACCAGGACCTCGAAGGCGTGCTGGCCACCGTGGTGCGTTACTTCGGCGGCGTGAAGCTGGGCGCAGGCGGTCTGGTGCGCGCCTACACCGACAGCGTGGCGCAGGCACTGCTGCAAGCGCAGAAGATCGCCATCATCCGCCAGCGCCTGTTGCGCTGCGCCGTCCCCTACCCGCTCGAAGGCTTGCTGCGGCGTGAGCTGGAACTGGCCGGCGCCACGCTGGAACAGGTCGAGCACCAGCAGGACGTCCTGTTCAGCTTCACCCTGCCCGACGACAAGGCCGATGCCCTGATCGGCCGCCTGAACGAAGCAGGCAGCGGACGCGTCGCCTGGATCGCCGACCCCGACAGCTGATCCTCCCTTGCGCCCGCTCAGCCGCGCCTCGGGTGCTTTCGGGAACTAAAGTCTTTACACGGATTTACCTGCTTTTACGTGCCCCGTTCGAGGTGCGCAAACGGCTGCGCAAGCCATCAAAACTAAGCTGGTCGAAGCCATCCACCTTCTACGCGGACCGACCATGTCACCACCGGGTTTCTGGAAAAACGTGATGACCGTGCTGGCGGGCGCAAGCGCTGCACAGGCCCTGCCGCTGCTGGTGGCGCCGCTGCTCACGCGCCTGTGCACGCCCGAGGAAATGGGCGCCTTCAGCGTCTGGCTGGGCGTGATCGCGGTGACCTCGATCGTCGCTACCCTACGCATCGATACGGTCATGGTGCTCGACCTCGCCACGCGCCAGCAGCGCCTCTGCTTCAGCGTCGTGGCCTGGGCCGCCACCGCACTGGCGCTGGCCCTGACGCTGGCCGCGGTGGCGGCGTGCCTGCTCGATCTTCCTGCCGTGCAGGCCATGTCCTGGCTGGAACTCCTTACCATCGGCATCGGCACCTGGCTGACCGCCACCATGCAGACTACGCTCGCCTACGCGGCCTCGCACAAGCTGTTCGGCAAGGCGGCGCAAGCGAAGATGATGCAGGCCGCCACCATTGCACTGAGCCAGGTGGCCCTGCTCTACGCCGGCGTCGACGGCGCGGCATTGCTGACCGGCCAGCTGATCGGCCTTGCCGCCGGCCTGTGGACGGCGCGCAAGCTGCTGGCGCCGCCCATACCGCAACCCGCACTGAGGCTGAACCACGAACAGCGCAACTACCTCATCAGGCACCAGGCCTTCTGGCGCTTTTCCCTGCCCTCGAGCCTGATCAACACGCTGGTCGGACAACTGCCGCTGTTGATGATCGGCCTGCGCCATGGTGCGCTGGCGGCCGGGCTGTTCGCCCTGACCCAGCGCGTGATCAGTGCGCCGGTCACGCTGGTCGCGGCCTCGGTGCTCGAAGTGTTCAAGCGCCAGGCGGTGCAGGAATTCCAGACGCTCGGCAATTGCCGCCGCGTCTACCTCGCCACCTTCCGCGCCCTGGTGCTGCTCGCCCTCTTTCCCTCGCTGCTGCTGTTCCTGTTTGCGCCACCACTGTTCAGTTTGGTCTTCGGCGCGGAATGGCGGCCCGCCGGCGAGTTCGCGCGCGTGCTGGCGCCGCTGTGCTTCTTCAACTTCATCGCCAGCCCCCTGAGCTATGTCTTCTTCATCGCCGGGAAACAGAAGATGGAACTGCGCTGGCAGGTCGCGCTGTTCCTGGTGACGCTGGCCGTGTTCAGCGCGCCGCTCTCGCTGTGCCAGAGCGTGCTCTGGTACGCGGCAGGCCGCTCCGCGCTGTACGTCGTCTACCTGATCATGTCGTATCAGTGCTCGCTGAACGGCAGTGGCCACCGCCTGGTGCCAGCGGCCTTCGCGGAGCGCCCACAGGCGAGCTCGGCAAAAAACCCCTGATATCGCTATCATTCCTGGCTATACCGGTCATCACGACTCGAAAGCGGACGCCCCAGGCGTGCGGGGCTATAGTGGCCGACCTCCCCCCGTAACAAGAAAAGAACACAGTGATCAAGAAAAGCCTGGCCCCTCTGGCCCTCGGCGGTTTCGGCATTGGCATGACGGAATTCGTCATGATGGGCATCCTGCCCGATATCGCCACCGGCCTGAACATTTCCATCCCCCAAGCGGGTTATCTGATTTCCGCCTACGCCGTCGGCGTGGTGGTCGGTGCGCCGACCCTGGTCAGCATGCTCGGCCACCGTCCGCCGCGCGGCGTGCTGATCTGGTTCATGCTGATGTTTGCGGTCTTCAATGCGCTGTCGGCCTTCGCGCCGAATTTCCACACGATGATGCTGTGCCGCTTCCTGGCCGGCCTGCCGCACGGCGCCTTCTTCGGCGTCGGCGCGGTGGTCGCGACGCGCCTGGCGGACAAGGGCAAGGAGGCGGCGGCGCTGGCCAGCATGTTCTCCGGCCTGACCCTGGCCAACGTGGTCGGCGTGCCGGCCGGCACCTGGCTGGGCCACCACATGAGCTGGCGCTTCGTGTTCCTGATCGTCGCCGCGATCGGCCTCGCCACCGCGTTCATGGTGCAGAAAGCGATTCCTTACTTCGAAGGCAAACAACGCGCCGGCCTGTCGAAAGACTTGCGCATCTTCCGCAATCCGAAGCTGTGGCTGGCGCTGGGCATCACCTCGATCGGCACCGGTGGCCTGTTCGCCTGGCTCAGCTACATTGCGCCGCTGCTGACCGAGGTCACGCACTTCCACGCCGACATGATCCCGCTGATCATGATCGTGGTCGGGGTCGGCATGACGGCCGGCGTGCAGTTCGGCGGCAAACTGGCCGACCGCGTGCATCCGCTGCGCGCGATCCAGATCCTGCTGGCCACGATGATCGTGCTGCTGGTGCTGAACGCCTTCCTCGCGACCTCGCAGCCGGCGATGGTGGTGCTCGCCTTCCTGGTCGGCGCGAATGCGCTGGCGTTGGGCCCGTCGATCCAGATGCTGCTGATCGAGCACTCGCGCGAAGCCGAGATGCTGGGCTCCTCGCTGGGCCAGTCCGGCTTCAACATCGGCAATGCCCTCGGCGCTTTCCTGGGCGGCATTCCGCTGACGCTGGGCTACTCCTTCGCCTCGCCGCAATGGGTCGCCGCCGGCCTGGCCTGCGCGGGCCTGGTGCTGGCCTGCGCGATGCAGGCGCACGGGCGCAGCGTGCGCGCCCTCGCCTGAGTCTGCATTAAGGCAGATACCCCTGCCGGCGCAGGCTCCGGATCGCGGCGACCACCGTGTCGCCGGGTTCCAAAGCCTCCGTGAAGCCGGCGCGGCGGATCTTGCCCATGTCCGAGATCATGTCGAACTCGGTATTGAAGATGAAGTCGCCGAAGGGCCAGGCGACCAGCTTTTCGTAGGCCACGGGCTGCAGGCCGTGCTTCTCCGCCAGGCGCTGCCAGGCATCGGCCTTGGCCGGCATCTGCTTGGCCAGCGAGAACGGCTGCGGCGGCCCGACTTCCATCTCGAACGCTTGCGCCACGCGCTTCCAGATCCGCTCCCAGCGGAAGGGTTCGTTCACTAGATTGAAAGCTTCGTTGCGGGCCGCCGGATCGAGCGCCGCCCAGACGCTGGCGCGCGCCATCCAGGCGGCGTCGGTGGTCTGGGCGAACACGCCGTCGTACACCTTGTGCGAACCCGGAAAGCGCAGCGGAATCCCGGCTTCCCTGCTGAGCGCCGCGAACACCCCCATCACCATCGCGATGTTCATCGGATTGCCGACGATGTCGCCGACCACCACGTCCGGGCGCAGGATGGCCCATTCGAACTCGCCGGCCTCGGCGCGCTCGCGCAGGATGTCTTCCTGGGCATAGTAGAAGTTGGGCGACAGGTGGCGCGGATCGTCCTCGTAGAACGGCGCCACGGCGCGCCCGAGATGGACGCCGTAGACCTTGGCGCCCTGGTAGTGCACCACGCGCGCAAGCGGCGCGCCGGCCGCCTTCAGGCCGTCGAGCAGGTTGCGCAGCATGGCCGCGTTGATCGCCTCTTCCTCGGCGAGGTCGCGCCCGCCCTTGAGCGCCGCGTAGAACACGTGGGTGGTGTCGCCGGCCGCCTTCAGGGCGTCAAGCGTCGCCCGGGCATCGAGCAGGTCGGCCTTGATGGTGTCCACGCCGTCGACGAAGGTGCGCGGCAGCGCCCGCACCTTCCAGTCCGGCCGGTTCTTCAATTCCGCGGCGACCGCGTTGCCGATGATGCCGCTGGCGCCGACGACCAGGGCGGTATGCTTGCCTTCCATTGCTGCTCCTTCCGATAGGGGAACAGCAAGGATAAACCGGACTTCAGGGAGGCAAGCGCCTGCTTGCCGGCCGGACTATCCTGCTCAGGCTTCGCGCTTCGGGCGGCCCTGCGCGTCGGACAGGCGGTACTTGTTGCGGCGATCCCCCATCAGGAAGCGCAGGTCGCCGATGCTCATGCCGGTGGTCTCGTGCATGCGCAGCAGCACCGCGCCGCTCACGGGCAGACGCTGATGACGAATCTTGCTGATGACCGGCGGCGCCACCTCGAGCATGCGCGAGAGTGCGGCATCGTTTTTCAGCTGCATGTTCTGCAACAGCGAGTCCAGCAAACGGTTGGGGTTGTAGGTTTGGTTTTCACTGACTGCGTCCGACATCGTTTCCTCCTGGTTAATACTTAATCAGAAGCAAATACCAGGCCAGCTCAGCAAGTCCTTGAATTGTAAGGGAACCGACTTTCAGTATTAAAATTTTAATAAGAAAGTGTAAAGCAAGGCGACAGTGCGATGCTGCACAATCAGACCAGTACCGCCTGCTCCATCGCGCCGCTGAGCTCGGTGGCTTCGCCGAGGATCTCGTGCAGGGTCGTTTCGTCGACCAGGTAGTCGAGCGCGCTCTCGCTGTGGTCCGGGAGCGGTTCCTCGAAGCGCAGCGGCGACGGGATGCCGGCATACAGGTTGGCCAGCAGCAGCGTGTCGAGCAGCGAGGTCGGCGGCATGTTCAGCCAGCCGCCGCGCAGGTCGAACACGGCCTCGGCGACCGGATCGGGCAGCGCCAGGCGGCGTCCCACTTCGCGCGTCACCACTTCCTCGCACAGTTCGCCCCAGCGGTCCTCGTCGTCGTCGAGCAGGCCCGGGAATTCGTCGGCGCGCATCAACAGGTAAAAGGCGCCGATCTCGTGAACGATGCCGGCGAACATCGCCGTGTCCGGATTGACGAAGGTGACGCGGCGCGCGAACACCTGGGCCAGCGCCGCCACCTGCACGGTGTGCTCCCACAGCTGTTCGGCCTTGTGACGCAGGTCCGGGTCCTGGATGCAGCTGCCGAACTGGCGCACCGCCAGGCTCGCCACCAGCATCTGCAGGTTGCGGTAGCCGACGCGGGTGACGGCGGCGCGCACGTTGGTGATCGGCTTGCCGCCGGCGTTGAAGGACGACGAATTGGCCAGCGCCACGGTGCGCGCCGCCAGCTGCGGCTCGCCCAGCACCAGGCGGATCGCGTCTTCGAGGTGGCAATCGGGATCGTTCAGCGCCCGCTGCAGGCGCAGCACGGCGTTGACGCTGGTGGGGAAGGATATGTCACCGCGCGCAGCCTGCGCCGCGATGTATCCGAAGGCTTCGATTCTGTTCACGGCGGCGATTATACCGTGCGAACTTTAGCCCACAGGCAATTTCCGTAGCTCTGATCGAAACCTGTGGTATCAGAACAAAAAAAACGACCGGCCACAAAAAGCAGCCGGTCGCAGAGGCAGAATCTGCTAGCGCTTACTTCACCTTGATCGCGCTTTTCACGCTGCTGACGCCGTCGACGCCCTTGGCGACCTTGACCGCCTTGTCGGCTTCAGCCTTCGAATTCACGAAGCCGCTCAGCATCACGACGCCCTTCTCGGTCTCGACGTGGATGCCCAGCGATTCCAGGTCCGGCTCCTTGACCAGGCCGGCCTTCACCTTGGTGGTAATGGCGGTGTCGGAGGCGGCCAGCTTGGTCTTGGCGGCGGCGTCCTTGGTCTTGTCGCCGGCGTTGTCCAGCGCATTGTCGGTCTTCTGCGCGCCGACGGCGGCGGTATCGCGCGTCTTGTCGCCGGCACGGTCGGCCACGTTTTCGGTTTTCTGCGCAACGGCTGCGCCGACTTCCTTGGTCTTCTCGACAGCGGCCTTGGCGACTTCCTTGGTCTTCTCGGCAGCGGTGGCAGCCACGGCCTTGGTCTTGTCGGCGGCGGTGGCAGCGACTTCTTTGGTCTTGGCAGCGGCGGTCGAGGTGGCGGCAGCGGCCTTGTCGCCGGCGCGGTCGGCGGCGTTCTCGGTGCGGTTGGCGATCTCGCCCGCGTTGTCCTTCACCGTCGACGGCTTGGTCTGCACCAGGCAGCCGGTCTTGGCGTCGCCGCCCTGGGCGCACTTGTCGGCCGCGCTGGACTTGTCGGTGGTCGTCACCAGACCGCCGCCCGTGCCGCCCGAACCGTTTGCCCCGCTCGATCCGCTGGCGCCGGTGGCAGTGGTGTTGGTACCGGACTTGGCATCCGCCACGGCTGCGGTATGGACCGACTTGGCATTGTTCATGCAGTCGTCCTTGTCGGCGCCGCTCTTGGCGCCGCACTTGGCCTTGGCCAGGTCGTACTCGGCGTCAGCCAGGTTGTTGCGCGCCTTGGTCTTGCCGGCGGCGCTGGTGTTGTACTGGGCCAGGGCATCGGCTTCGGTGCGGGTACGCGCCAGCTTGGCCTCGGCCATGCACACGTCCTTGTCGTTGCCGTTCATGCTGCCGCATTTCGCGGTCGCGGTCTTGTACTCGGCGGCAGCCTTCTGGGTGGCGGCGCGGTAGCTGGCCGGATCGTGGTTCAGCGCGAAGGTGGGGGCGGCAAATGCGGCGCCGGCGGCCGTCGCGAGCAAGGTCGCCATCAGCGTTTTCATATCGGTAGCCCTTGTGATCGGTTGTTGTAATGCAGACGATTAAACGCCCGACCCGACCGGATATCTGTGCGGCACCGTACAATTGTCGAAAAAACCATAAAAGCCGCTTGGCGCCGGCTTCAATCTTCGCTGATGAGACCGTCTTTCCAGAGCAACGAAGCGTCTTCGAACGGCTTGCCTGCCGCGCCGAAACGGCTGCCGTCCGTGGCCAGCTTCACCCACACCCGGGTATCGTGACCGCTGCGCGGCACCGGCTGCACGGCGCGCACCTTGGCCAGCCAGGCGTGCACGCGGGCGTAGTCGGCGGGGTGGCTGTGGCGGGTCCAGGCCAGCGCCACCAGGTCGGCGTAGCCCTCTTCGCGGCGCATCTCACGCATTGCCTTCGACGCCGCCAGCAGCGAAGGATCGGCCGCGCTTTCTTCGCCGACTTCGACGAAGCCGGCCGGCAGCACATGCCAGGCGCCCTGGGCGTAGCGCCAGCAATGCGCGATCTCGTGCGCCGCCATCGCTTCGATCAGTTCGTTCTGCTCGGCTGGCGCCACGCCGGCCAGCACCTTCTCGGCGTCCGGATTGCCGCGCAGCGAGAGCACCAGCTTGCAGCGGCCGTTGTCGAAGCCCATCGCCAGCGGCACGGCGTCGGGCCCGGCCTGCGGCTGGACGACGACGTCAATCGGCAGCGGCAGGCTGCGCGCGTATTCGAGGACGGGGTAGGAAGCCAGCAGCCAGCGCTTCTCCAGCGCGGTGAGGTCGGCGCTGGCGGCAAGGGCTGCCTGGGAGGCCGCGCACAGGAGCGCGGCGGCGAGGATGGACTTGAACATCGAGGGCTTCCACACTGGATAGATAACATGCCTATCGGCAATTCTATCCCTCCGTGAAGCCCTCCTCCGACAATTTTTTTAACGGATGTTCATAACAGCAAACTTACCAAGAGTGCAATCAGAAAGCTTCGAGCGCCGGTGCGGCGATGCGTGCCTGCTTGCCCGGCCCAGGGCGGACGGCCGATGCGGCGGCGCCGAGCCTGAAGATGCTGACCAGCTGCGCCAGGCTCTCCGCCTCGTCCTGCAGCGCCGAGGCAGCGGTGCCGGCCTGTTCGACCAGGGTCGCGTTCTGCTGGGTGGTCTCGTCCATCTGACCGATTGCCCGGTTGACCTGTTCGATGCCGGCGCTCTGCTCCTGGCTGGCCAGGCTGATCTCGGCCATGATGTCCGTGACACGCTTCACCGAGGTCACGATCTCTTCCATCGTGCTGCCGGCCTCGTCGACCAAGCGGGCGCCGTCGTCGACCTTCGCGACCGAATCGCCGATCAGGCCCTTGATTTCCTTGGCTGCCGCGGCCGAGCGCTGGGCCAGGTTGCGCACTTCGCTGGCGACGACTGCGAAGCCCCTGCCCTGCTCGCCGGCGCGGGCCGCTTCCACGGCCGCGTTGAGCGCCAGGATGTTGGTCTGGAAGGCGATGCCGTCGATGACGCTGATGATCTCGGCAATCTGCCTGGACGAGGCGTTAATGGCCGCCATGGTCTGCACCACCTGGGACACCACCGCGCCGCCGCGCTGGGCCACGTTCGACGCCGACTCGGCCAGGGCATTGGCCTGGCGCGCATTGTCGGCGTTCTGCTTGACGGTGCCGGTCAGCTCTTCCATCGAGGACGCGGTCTCTTCCAGCGTGCCGGCCTGGCGCTCGCTGCGCTCGGACAGGTCGTGGTTGCCGGCCGTGATCTCGGTCGAGGCAGTCGCGATCGTCATCGTGCCGGCGCGCACCTGGCTGACGATGTTGACCAGGCTGTCGCGCATGCCTTTCATCGCGAACAGCAGGCTGGACTTGTCGCCGGCGCCGGTCTCGATCGGCACCGACAGGTCGCCGGCGGCGATCGCACCCGCAATCGCGACAGCGTAATCGGGCTGGCCGCCCAGCTGGCGCAGCAGGCCGCGGCTGATCGCCCAGGCCGCCACGCTGCCGGCGCCGACGGCGATTGCCAGCAACACCAGCATCCAGGCCAGGAAGCTGCCGGACAGCGCACGCGCTTCCTTGGCCGCATCGTTGTTCAGTTTTTCCTCGAGGTCGATCAGGCGGTTCACGCTGGCCAGCCAGTCGACGAAGGCCGGCGCGGCCTGCTTGTCGAGCAGTGCTGCGGCTTCCGGCAGCTGGTCGGCCTGGCGCAGCTCGATCACCTTCGCGATCAGCGGCTGGGTGCGCTGCTCGATCGCCTTGATGTCGCCCAGCGCCTGCTTTTCTTCCGCCAGGATGTCCTTGCGTTCGGCAAACAGCGCATCCAGCGGGCCTGCCGATTTCTGGTAGTTCGCATCCAGCTTGCGGATCAGTTCGACGTGCGGTTTGGTGGCGTCGGGACTGCCCGCCAGCACCACGTCGCGCACGGCAATCGAGCGGTCATGCACGCTGCCGCGGAAATTGATCGCATAGCGCTGCTTGACGCTGTTGACATCGTTGATGTGGGTAAGGATGCTGTCGATCTGGCCGACGCGCTGGATCGCCAGCCCGGCCAGCACCGCCATCAAAGCGAGGACAGCGCCGAAGCCGATGGCCAGGCGCTTGCCGATGGTAAAACCTGTGAAGTTCATGATGCACGCTGTAGAAGAACCGGAATGAGCGATCCGGACGCCGCTGCCGATATAATTTCCGCATGGCAACTTAAGCGACTATAGCATAAAAATCTGATGAATATGATGATCATCAGGCTATTGTTGCTTTTACAGCGTGCGTGCCTTTACTTCGTCAACTGCGCCGCGGTAACGAAGGCCGGACGGATATCGTTCGGCACCGCCTTCATCTTGTCGAGCGCCTTCTGCACGTCCGGGCGGATCACCACGTACTGCTTCATCAGCGCCTGGGCGCGGGCGTAATCGCCGGTAGCTTCGATTGTCAGGAACTCGCGGTCGAGGTCGGCCACGGCGCCCTTGATCTTGTTGAAGTCGACCGAGAAGGTGCCGTCGCCGTGCGAGACGAAGCCGCCCTTGTCGAGCAGGTAGTTGACCTGGATCGCCATGCCGCGCGCGTGCGAATCGGTCAGGCCGAAGTGCAGCGTGCGGAAGGCGGAAGCCAGGAAGGTGTTGTACAGCTTGCGCTCGGCCGCGGCGCCCTGCCCCAGCGAGGATTTCAGCTGGCCCTTGTCCATCATGTAGCTGAGCGCCCACAGGCCGGTCACGTCGGCCTTGGCTTCCTCGATGGTCGAGTAGGCGTCCTTCAGGTCCTGGCGCGGCGTCGACGGCTTGCCGTTCTGCGTGGTCGCATGCGGGCCGAGGCCGTGCATGATCTCGTGCGCGAGGATGTGGGTGAAGAAGGAATCGAAGTCGAGGTCCTTCTGGTCGGCCGGACGCAGCACCAGTTTCGTGATCGGCTTGAGCGTCGATTCGAACTTCGCTTCCTGCACGTTCTTCAGCATCACGCGCTTGGAGCCGCGCTTGCTGATGATGCGCTCGTCGTTCGGCAGGTTGTAGGCGGCGGTCTGCACGCCCATGTTGCCGTCGCCGGCGCCGTAGACCTGGTTGACCACCACCATCGGCGCGATCGCACCGACCTTTGGATTGCGGTACTTTGGATCGAGCGGCAGGTTGTTTTCCAGCTCCTGCATGTGCTTGCCGAAGAAGTTCAGCTTTTCGGTCTCCTTGGCGTCGCGCACGTTCACGTAGGCCTCGAAGGCGGCCTTGTAGCCGAACAGCTCGTCGTTGTAGGTCTCGTACGGACCGATCGTGACGTCGACCGGCGAATCGAGGTCCATCCACGCGAAGTCCGAAGCCAGGTAATCGTTCGACAGGAAGGCGTCGGCGCGCAGGTTCAGGAATTTCTTCAGCGAGTCGTTATCCGTGGCATTCGCCGCTTCCTTCAGCAGCTTCGACAGCTGCTGCAGCTCGGTCGCGTATTCGTCCGAATAGTTCACGCTGGTGAACTGCTGCGCGCCCTTGCCGTCCTTGGTGCGCTTGATCACGGTGAAGAACCACTGCGCCTGTTCCTTGTCCTTCGGCGACAGCTTGTTCATCCAGCTTTCGAGCTCCTGCTTGGTCGCGCCTTCCGGATAGAAGTTGGCGCCCGCCGGCTTCTCGGCCGGGATTTGCAGGCCGCCGAACTCCATCGGCATGAAGGAGCGGTTGCCGTCGATGATGGACCATGGCCCCTTGTTCAGCCAGAAGTAATCGCGCCGCGCTTTACCGAGCGGCGACGTGTCCTTCTGCAACGCGGCCCACAGCGCCTCGTTGCCGGACCAGCGCTGGCGCAGCTGCAGGGTGTCGACGATCTTCGCGGCCTCGATCAGCTTTTCGATGGCGACGCGGTCGCCTTTCGACAGCTTGCCGGTGTCGGCGCTCAGGTCGACCGGGGCGAAGCGCTTGGCCATCGTGTTCAGTTCGGCGGCGGTGGCGGGCTTGGCGGTGTGGGCATCGGCGGCCAGTGCCGCAGTCGGGATGGCGCCAGTAGCCAGCAATGCCGCGACGAGTGGGGTGAGCAGGTTCTTCATGGTGAGTCTTTGTCTCCAGGATGTTATAGCCGGGCGATTGTAAGCCTGTTCCGTGCACCGGCCCTTTTAAACGTTTCGCTCGCGGTTTTCGCTCTCCAGGATTTTCAATACTTCTTCCCTGTCGATTACGTTGGCGTTATAGAGAGCATAGCCGTATGCATTCAGTGTGGCGCCCGATTTGGTGGCGGCGCATTGCAGTTCAATGTCATTGAGCCTGCCCGGGAAGAAGAAAGCAAACAGCGCATCGAATTCCTCCTGCTGCAGATACTCCATGGTGTGAGAACCGATGCCGCAGCCTGGAACGTTCGTGCCTTCGCTGATGAAACCCCGGGTCGACAGGATGTCGACAAACTGGACGAAATTGAATTCTCCAAGCGCGATCCGGTCCGTCAGGTGATTGGAGCGGCTCATTTTTTTCCCTGCAGTGCCGGCCCGTTGTACTTCATCACCAGCCCCTTCGGACCCACTGCCCAGCCGCTTGAAGGCGACGCAAAACCGACCGTGTTGAGCGGCGTGCTATCCAGGAGGGTCCAGCTCTTGCCGCCATCGAGCGAATAGCCTGACCCTGCCAGCCCGCCGGCCACCAGCGCACGCGGCGCTCCCGGCACCGGCACCACGACCGACATGTAGCCGGCAGGGGCCATATGCACCGGCATCCAGCTTGTACCGCCGTCCGCGGTCACGGCGCCATTGATGCCGGCCATGCGCGTCTCCTTGTAGTCGCCGCCAGCCGCGAAGCCCTCCTTCGCATTCAGGAACGCGACCGAGAACGCGCCGCGCGCGGGCGCGCCGGCCGGGATCGGCGTCGACGCCGCGCGCCAGGTCTTGCCGCGATCAAGCGAGTGGAATACGCGCGAGGTGGCGCTGCCGCCGGTGGCGATCCACGCATCGTTGGTGCCGGCCACCGTGAGGCAGGTGCCGCTGGCGGCGAAGGCGCCTTCGTTCGGCATCGCCTCCAGTCCCTTGGCCGCGACGTCAACCCAGCTGGCGCCGCCGTCCTTCGTCACGTACACCTGGAAGCTGCCCTTGACCGGGTCGCCGAACAGGATGCCGTTGTCCTTGTCCCAGAACGCCATCGCGTCCCAGAAGCCTTCCGCCACCTGGTTGGTGGTCATCAGTTTCCAGGTGCTGCCCCCATCGTCGGTGCGGTAGATGCGCGAGGCCGCACCGGGCCCGGCGCCCATCACGATGGCGGTCTTCGCATCGATGGCGTGAATGTCGCGGAAGTCGATCTTGTCGGCGTCCGGCACCTGCATCGCCTGCCAGGTGGCGCCGTCGACGGTGCGCAGGACCGTGCCCTTGGCGCCGCTGGCCCAGGCGACCTTGTCGCTGACGACGGACAGGCCGCGCAGTTCGGCGGTGGTGCCGCTGGCGACGGGCCGCCATTCCTGGGCCATCGTCATGGCGGAGACGGAAACAGCGGTGGCGGACAGCAGTGCGGCGATCAGGGCGGAGCGTGCGAACATAAGTATCGGCCTTCGAAGTGGTGGTGCGGCCATTATAATGAGCTCTTTTCCCGCACTCAGAAACGAATACCATGGCCACCACCCTGACCTACGAAGCCTTCCTCGACGAAGTGACGACCCTGCTCACCGAGATGTACGACATGGAAGATGAAGCCGCCATCAAGCTGGTGATGCAGGCGCAGGACGCCGAGTACTTCGTCACCCACGACGACAAGCCGGAACTGCGCACGCTGGAGCAGGCAAAAGCGGAAGCCGTCGCCCTGTACAAGGCGCGCCAGAACCGCGTGGAGACGCAGCAGAAACAGCAGCGGGCGCAGCACCAGCGCAGTGCTGGGCCGAAGACCGGCCCCAAAAAGGGCTGAGCGACCGCAGACAGCGAACGCGCAAAGAAAACGGGGGATGGTGCAGCGAGCACCATCCCCCGTTTTTGTTTTATACCTTACCTATTAATTGCCGGCCTTGGCAATGGTCGCCACCGGCTCCCCCTGCGTCCAGCCGCCACCCAGCGCACGCGCCACCGACACCGCCGCCAGCAGGCGCTGGGTACGGATCTGCGCCGCCGCACGGTCCGCCGCCAGCGTGCTGCGCTGGGCGTCGGTCACGTCCAGATAGGTCGACACGCCGCGGTCGTAGCGCGCCTGCGCCACCAGCAGGGCGCGCGCGGCGGCCTGCTGGGCTTGCGCCTGCACCTCGCCCTGCTGCTGGCGTTCCTGTACGTCCGACAGCGCATCCTCGACTTCGCGCAGCGCGGTCAAGAGGCGGCCTTCGTGGTTGGCGACGGCTTCGTCGTAGCGGGCCTGGGCCAGCTTCAGGTTGGCGCGGTTGCGGCCGGCGTCGAACACCGGCAGCGACAGTGCCAGCGGACCGAAGGAGAACTGGCGCGCGCTGCCCTGGGCCAGGTTGCGCAGGTTTTCCGAGGCATAGCCGTAGTTACCGGTCAGGGACAGCGCCGGATAGAAGGCGCCCTGCGCCACGCCGATCTGGGCGTTGAAGGCGCGCAGGTTGGCCACGCTCGAGGCCAGGTCCGGGCGCTGGCCCAGCAGGCTGGCCGGCAGGCCGACCGGAATGGCAGGTGCCTGCGGCAAAGCGCTATCCTGGCTGGCGGCGACCAGCGGCGCGCTCGGCGAGGCGCCCACCAGCACGGACAGCGCGTGCTCCAGCGTGTTGCGCTGGCGCTGGGCTTCGTGCAGGTCGGCTTCGGCGTTGGCGCGCTCGATGCGGGTGCGCGAGACGTCCAGCTCGTTCGACAGGCCGGCGTTGAAGCGGGCCTCGATCAGTTCCTGGGATTCGCGGCGGGTCGCCAGCGCGTTGCGCAGAATGGCCAGCTCGGCGTCCAGGCCGCGCAGCTGCCAGTAGGTGGTGGCCACCTGGCTCGACAGCATCAGCAGCACGCCGTCGCGGTCGTCCTGGGCCGCCAGGGCCTGGGCATCGGCCGCTTCGACCACGCGGCGCACGCGGCCCCACAGGTCCAGCTCCCACGAGAAGCCGACGCCGGCCGAGTAGTTGTTGCCCTCGATCGAACGGTGGCCCAGCGCCAGGCCCTGCGAGGTCTCGGCCGAGGTGCGCGAGTTCGAGATACCGGCCTGCACGTTCACGCTCGGCAGCTGGCCGGCGCGCACCACGCCCAGCTGGGCCTGTGCCTGCACCAGGCGCTGCGCGGCGGCGCGCACGTTCGGGTTGTCGTGCAGCGCGCGCTGCTCGAGGCTGTTCAGGGTCTGGTCGCCGAACACGGTCCACCAGTCGGCCGGCAGGCGCGCCGCTTCGGCGGTCTGCGTGGATGCGTGACGGTATGCCGCGGTATCGACGCCCTGCGGCGCCTTGAAGTCGGCGCCGACGGTGCCGCAGGCGGACAGCAGCGCGGCAACGGCGGCGGCGATGGCGGTTTGGATGACAGGTTTGAACATATTAGTTTTCATTTGAGTTATCCCTCACGTCGCCCCCGCGAAGGCGGGGGTCCAAGTTTGGTGGTTTGCTACGAACTTGGGTCCCCGCCTGCGCGGGGACGACGCCGATTAATCTGCATTCACGCACGCTTCATCAGTGACCGCCACCGCCGGCGCCGCCGGGCGACTTGACCTTGTCCGCGAACCACAGCGGCACGATGGCCGCGAGCAGGATCGCGCCGACGATGAAGAAGCCGTCGTTGTAGGCCATCACATAGGATTCGCGGCGGACGATGCGGTCGACCGCTTCGAGCGCCTGGTTGGCCGCCGTCGCCGGGTCGATGCCGCGCGAGACGAAGGCCTGGGTCAGCTGGTCCAACCTGGCCTGGGTCGCTGCCGAGAGCATCGTGACCGACTCGCCCAGGCGCGCCGAGTGGAAGTGCTCGCGGTTGGTCAGCGAAGTCGCCAGCATCGCGATGCCGATCGAGCCGCCCAGGTTACGGGTCATGTTGAACAGGCTCGAGGCCGAGGGCATGTCCTTCGGCGCCACGCCGTTCATCGCGAAGTTCGACAGCGTCAGCATCACGAAAGGCTGGCCGATCGCGCGGATGATCTGGGTGACGATCAGCTGGTCGTAGCCGGTGCTGGCGTCCATGTAGGCGTTCATCAGACAGGAAATGCCGAACAGCGCCAGGCCGAACATGCACATGATGCGGTTGTCGATCTTCTGCGACAGGCGCGCCACGAAAGGCATGACGAACAGCTGCGGGAGGCCCATCCAGGCGATGACTTCACCGATCTGCATCGGCGAGTAGCCGGCGATCTGGCCCAGGTACAGCGGCAGCAGGTAGGACGAACCATACAGGCCCATGCCGATCACCGCCGACAGGATGGTCGCGACCATGAAGTTGCGCGTGCCGTACAGGCGCAGGTTGACGAAGGGGTCGGCGCGCCAGAAGCCGATCACCACCCAGCCGAGAATGCCAACCAGCGCCAGCGCGGCAAAGGTGATGATGAAGCTCGACTCGAACCAGTCCTTCGAATTGCCCTCTTCCAGGAAGATCGTCAGGCTCGCCAGGCCGACCGCCATGAAGGCGATGCCCAGCCAGTCGGCCTTGGCCAGCATCTTGAGGTTCAGCGGTTCCTTGTCCAGGCCCCAGTACATGCCGGCGATGAGCAGCACGCCCGGCACCCAGTTGATGTAGAAGATCGAGGGCCAGCCGTACAGCTCCGTGAGGTAGCCGCCCAGGGTCGGGCCCATGGCCGGGGCCAGGGTCGCGGTGAGGCCGAACATCGCCATGCCGACCGCGCGCTTGGAAGCCGGCAGGCGCGTCATCACCAGCGTCATCGCCATCGGGATCAGGGCGCCGCCGGTGAAGCCCTGCAGCATGCGGAACACGATCATGCTCGACAGGCTCCAGGCCGCGCCGCACAGGGTCGAGAAGGCCAGGAACAGGCCCGTGGTCAGCATCAGGTAGCGGCGCTGGCCGAAGGCGCGCACGAACAGCGCGGTCATCGGGATGACCACGATCTCGGCGCACAGGTAGGCGGTCGAGATCCATGAGCCCTCTTCCTGCGTCGCCGACAGCGTACCGAGGATGTCGCGCAGCGAGGAGTTGGTGATCTGGATGTCGAGCACCGCCATGAAGGCGCCGAGCAGGCCGGCGGCCACCGCGATCCAGGTGCGCGCATCGACCCGCGCGTTGTTCGCGGGCGGCGCCATCGTCTGGGTGGAACTCGTCATGACGATCCTTTATTACTGAGCCGACGCGGTGCGCTGCTGCTGTTGCTGCGCGCCTTGTGCCGGCTTCTGGCGCAGGTCGACCTCGACCACGGTCGACATGCCCGGCGCCAGGCGGCCGGCGTACTTCTTCAGGTCTTCCGGCTTGAAGGTGATCTTGACCGGCACGCGCTGGACGATCTTGGTGAAGTTGCCGGTCGCGTTATCGGCCGGCAGCAGTGCGAACTGGTTGCCCGAAGCCGGCGAGAAGCTGTCCACGCGGCCGACCAGTTCATGGCCCTTCAGGGCGTCGACTTCGACCTTGACTTCCTGGCCCGGCACCAGGCCCGGCAGCTGGGTTTCCTTGAAGTTGGCGGTCACCCAGACGTCGTCCTGGACGATGGCGGCCAGCTGCTGGCCCGGCTGGATGCGGGCGCCGACTTCGACGCTGCGCTTGCCGATGCGGCCCGACACAGGCGCGACGATCTGGTTGTAGCCGAGCTGCTGCTGGGCGTCCTTGAGCTGGGCCTGCAGCACCTTGACCTGGGCCTTCAGCACGTCGCGCGCCGAGGCGGCGGCGGCGATCTGGGCCTTGGCGGCGCTGGCGTTGTCGTGGCGCGCGGTGACGTCGGCGGTGGCGCCGGCGCGGGCCGCGGTGGCGGCATCGACCTCGGCCTTCGACACGGCCTTCATGTTGGTGTTGTACAGCTGGCCGTAGCGCTCGGCGTCCTGGCGGGCGCGCACCAGGTTGGCCTGGGCCTGCGCGACCTGGGCGCCGGCAGCCGATGCCTGGGCTTTGGCCTGCTCGACGGCGGCGTCGGACTGCACGATCTGCTGCTGCACGCTGGCGATCTGGGCCTGGATCTGCTCGACCTTCACGCCCTGGTCCGCCGGGTCCAGCTCGGCCAGCACGTCGCCGGCCTTGACGATCTGGTTGTCGTCGAACAGGACCTTGGTGACGACGCCCGGGATGCGGCCCGACACCGGATGCACGTGGCCGGTGATGTAGGCGTTTTCGGTTTCGACGAAATTGGTGCTGCGGTACCACATGCGGCCGCCGGCGCCGAGGGCGGCCAGCGCGATGATGCCGACCACGATCAGGACGCGCTTGGGCGGCCCCTTGCCGGCGTTGGCGGGCGCAGCGCCCGGTGCGCCTGCCGACGCACCCGGCCCTGCCGGCGGAACGGCGGCGGACGGTTTCTGCTCGACCGTGGTTTGCGAATCTGCCATGAGTACGACTCCGAAGAAAAAATGAAATGGGTTCATCGCATTATTCGACAAAGATCTGGCGAAGTCAAGAAATGAAACGGTTGCATTTCATTTTTTTCTGGGCTATAGTGGCGGCATGGACAAACCCGTTAATGATTGCAAGGCAGCCGGGCGGCCCAAAGCCGCCGATGTCGAGGCGCGCATGCAGGAGCTGCTGCAGACTGCCGGCCAGCTCTTCCTGAAGAACGGCTACACCAAGACCAGCCTGGAATCGATCGCCCGTGCGGCCCACGTGGCGGTGCGCACCATCTATGTGAAGTTCGGCGGCAAGGCCGGGCTGCTGCACGCGGTGCTGGCGGACAAGCGCCACCGCTTCTTCCGCAGCCAGCCGATGCAGACCGATACCCGTCCCCTGAAGGAGATCGTGGACGACTTCGCGCGCCAGATGCACGAACTGCTGACCTCGCAGGAAGCGATCGACATGCAGCGCATCGTGCTGGCCGAGGCCCCCGCCAACCCGGAGCTGGCCGAAGCCTTCTGGAACGGCGGCCCGCGCCAGACCCGCGAGATGCTGGCGCGTTTCTTTGCACGCCCCGACATCCAGGCCCAGATGCGCGCCGACGTCCCGCTCGACCTGCTGCCGGGCCACCTGATGGCCTGCATCGGCGGCGACCAGCTGTGCCGCTTCGTGTTTCCGGAGCAGAAACCCACGCCCGAGGAAGCGCGCCGCGAGCTCGAGCGCCGTCTCGAGCTGTTCTACCGGAGCGTTCTTCCCTCCTCTTGAGCGGTCGGGCCAATGTGCGGCATCGCACGGACCGCTTGCACCATCCTGAGGCATCCTGACTGCCTTATGAAGGAGGGTGTCATGAACACGAAAAATACAAAGACGGCAGTTCGCCGCAAGGAGGTAGCATGAGCAAGTCGTCCCGTTACGAATGGCGTGACCAGCAGGCAGCGCTGCAGGAGCGCATGAAGGGTTTCCTGGCCAATCCCGGCAAGGAACAGCTCGACGCCATGGTCGCCGAAATGCGCGCCTACGCCGACGCGGCCGAGTCCGGCCATATCGAGATTCCGCAACGCTGGACCAGTTACAACTGATTCCTGCCCGGGCTACTCACCGAAGCATGCCGTCCAGTGCACTGGGCGGCATTTTTTTTGGCTGCCTCGCTTCCACTCGCGCCGCCGGATTGCAGTTCGCGCTGCCCGGCGGCGCTTCGTCGCATGACCGCACCTGCATGCGTACGCTTGCCTACGATGCTCCCATCATCCACGACAAGGGAGCACCAGCATGCACGCCGCCGTCCGCCTCGCCATCCTGACATTCATCTGCAGCGCCGCCCAGGCCCGCGCCGCCGACCTCACGATCCGCATCGACAACGTCGAGAGCAACGAGGGCCAGCTCATGGTCGCGCTCTACGGCGGCGCCGGCGAGTGGATGAAGCGGCTGCTGCAGACCGCCGCGGTGGAAGCGGTCGCGGGCACGACCACGGTCCAGTTCAAGGACCTGGCGCCGGGCGAGTACGCTTTCGCCGTCTACCACGACGCGAACGGCAACGGCCGCCTGGACCGGAACCGCATGGGCATGCCGGTCGAGATGTCGACCTTCAGCAACGATGCCCAGGGCTTCATGGGTCCGGCGCCGTTCGAGGCCGCGAAGTTCGCGCTGCCGGACGCCGGCCGCAGCATGACTGTCAACCTGCGTTGATCCATGGTAATTTCTTGGCTGCTCAACAAGGAGAGATGATGCCGACGAATCCCGGCCGCGCCGCCCATCCGCTGGACATGTTCGCGCTGTTCCGGCGCTGGCCCGCCTCGACCCGGCGCAACCTGGTCTATACCGCGCTGTGGAGCAGCCTGATCGGCATGATGATGGCCGCCATCCTGTTTGCCACCAATCCCCGCGGCGTCGGCCCACGCCTGCCCGGCTTGCTGGGCATGGTCCTGCTGACCTCGAACACCATCGGCTTCCTGATCCACGGTGCGCTGGCCGGCTTGCGCTGGGCCTTTCCCGCTGCCGCCGCGCGCCGGTCCTGGGCGCTGCGCGCGTGCCAGGTACTGCTGATCGAAGCCAGCGCCGTGATCGGTTTCACGGTGCCGGACGCCCTGCTGCGCGGCGCCAACCCCTTCAGCGCCCTCCTGATCGACGGCGCGCTGGCGCCGATCCTGCCGATGGGACTCGTGATCACCGCTATCACGATGGCGATCCTGGCCGTCAACGAACGCCGGATGGCGCGCGAGACCGCGGCCGCGCTGCAGCAGCAGCAAATCGCCGAGGCCGGCCAACTTCTGGCCGAAGCCCGCCTGCGCACGCTGCAGGCCCAGATCGAACCCCACTTCCTGTACAACACACTGTCGAACGTCGTCAGCCTGATCGGCAGCGAACCGGACCGCGCGAAGCACATGCTGGAGCGCCTGATCGACTTCCTGCGCGCCAGCCTGTCCGCCAGCCGCGCCGAGCAGGCGACCCTGGGCGCCGAGCTCGACCTGGCCGGCGCCTATCTCGACCTGCTGGGCGTGCGCATGGGCGCGCGCCTGCGCTGGCGCATTGAAGCTTCAGACGACTGCCGCGACCTGAAGATCGCGCCGATGCTGATCCAGCCCCTGGTCGAAAACGCGGTCATGCACGGAATCGAACCGAAGCTCGAAGGCGGCGAGATCATCGTCCGCGCGTCCTGCGACGACGGCCTGCTGCGCATCGAGGTCAGCGACAACGGCATGGGCCTCGGCAACGCCCCGCCGCGGCCGGGCGGCGGCGTCGGTTTGTCGAACCTGCGCGAGCGCCTGCGCAGCCTGCACGGCAACAAGGCTCAGCTACAATTATTGGAAAACCAGCCCGCCGGCGTGACCTCGCGCCTGCTTTTACCCCTGTCGCCAACCCTGGAACCAGCGTGACCACCGCCCTGCTCGCCGACGACGAACCTCACCTGCTCGCCTACCTCGAAGAGCAGCTCGCCACCGCCTGGCCGGAACTGAAGATCGTCGGGCGTGCGCCGAACGGCATCGAGGCCTTGCGCCTGATCGACGAACTGGCGCCGAGCGTCGTCTTCCTCGACATCCAGATGCCCGGCCTGAACGGCCTACAGCTGGCCAGCCGCCTCACCGCGGGCGCTGGTGGTAATAATGCGGCGCCGCAAGTGGTCTTCACCACCGCGCACGAACAATATGCGCTGCAAGCCTTCGACAGCGAAGCCTTCGACTACCTGCTCAAACCGATCCGCCTGGAACGCCTGCAGCGCACCGTCGCGCGTTTGAAGGAGACGTTGGCGGCGCCCGCTGCTTCTGCGCCCGCGGCAAGCGCCGACACCACGGCCCAGCTGGCCGCGATGCTGCGCCAGCTCGGCGTGCCTGTGCCCAATGCGCCGGCCGCATCGCCCGCCGCGGCGCCGCTGCAGTGGATCCGTGCCGCCCAGGGCCAGGAGACGCGCCTGATCGCGGTCGACGAAGTGATCTACTTCCAGAGCAACGACAAGTACACCAGCGTCTTCACGCCCGATGCCGAGCACCTGATCCGCACTCCGCTGCGCCAGCTGCGCGAACAGCTGGACGAGCAGAAGTTCTGGCAGATCCATCGCGGCGTCATCGTCGCCGCCCACCACGTGGCCGGCACCCGCACCGACTTCCGCGGCCGCCTGCTGGTGAAGCTCAAGGGCCGGCCGGAAGAGCTGGTGGTGAGCCGGAATTTTGCCGATCTGTTCAGGCAGATGTAGGCGTCTCGAACGTCCCGATGTAATCCAGCTTGCCGATCCTGACGCCCTGGTTGCGCAGGATGTCGTAGGCCGTCACCAGGTGGAAGTAGAAATTCGGCAGCGCGAACGTCAGCAGATAGCTCTCGCCGCTGAAGCTCGCGCCGAAGCTGCCGAACTTCAGGCTGACCTCGCGGTCGGCCCCGGCATCGAGCTGGGCCAATTCGACGCTCTGCAGATAGGCGATGGTCTTCGCAATGCGCTCCTGCAGCTCGGCGAAGGTGGTTTCATTGTCCTCGAATTTCGGCGCCTCGCCGCCGCTCAGGCGCTGCACGGCGAACTTCGAGGCGTCGCTGGCGCGCTGCACCTGGGCAGACAGCGGCAGCATGTCTTCGGCCAGGCGCGCGCCGAGCAGGGTCTCGGGGTTGATCCCGGCCTGCGCGGCATGCTCTTCTCCCTTCTTCAGCAAGTTCGACAGGACAGTCAGGCCGCGCACGAAGGCGGGCACGGAAGCTTTGGACATGGTCAGCGACATGGGAACTCCTCCTTGTAGTGTACAAAAAGTCTAGCAGCTCTCGTCCGCAGGGGTGTGGTCTGGCCAATTTCTCAAAATAGATACAAAAACTAACCGCACGATTCAACTGGCCAGACCAATTTAATGTCCCCGTGATAATATTTTCTGGCGTCATTTCGACGTCGGAAGCACACTCACCGGGACATAGAATGAAAAAAATCATCATGGAGACCCTGGTACTGGCGGCACTCGCCACCGGCCAGGCTTATGCAGCACCGATTTCCCTCGACAACGCCACCGTCACCGCCACCTACCACGGCGCGGCCGACGGCATGCTCGGCCTCGACGCCGGCTACCAGCCCGGCCCCGGCAGCAACACCAGCCACGTCGATCCGACCGTCACCGGCATCGAATTCATCAGCGGCGACTACCTGTTCGCCTTCGACTTTACGGCGGACGGCCTGCTGACCGTCTATAACAACATGCCGCTCCCCACGGACGGCAGCCCGGACTACCGCTTCCGCTTCGACTTCGGCAACACGCTGCCGGCGCCGATCGGCAGCTTCGCGCTGGTCGACGGCAGCATGGTCGACGGCCTGCCCGGCCTGTCGGTGATCGACGGGCACAGCATCGCTTTGGACCTGAACGGCCTGGCCTGGAACGGCGACTTCACCTCCTTCACCGCCCGCATCGGCGCGGCCGAGGCGCCGGCCGGCGACGTTCCCGAACCCGCCAGCCTGGCGCTGACGATGCTGGGCCTGACCGGACTGGCCGTCGCTTCGAGAGGGAAAGCGCGATGAGCCATCCGACACTGAAAACCACGCTGACCCTGCTGGCGGTCCTGTGCGCGTCCGCCTGCCTCAGCGACGTCAGCGGCGCCACCGTCGATGCCGCCCGCGCCACCGCGCCGCTTGACGGCTGGGCCAGCCAGGCCGGCGGCACCACGGGCGGCGCCAATGCCGTCATCGAGCAGATCTACACGGTCGCCAACCGCGCCCAGCTGCTGGCGGCGATCGCCAACGGCGGCGCGCTGCCGAAGATCATCAAGCTGGTCGGCACCATCGACATGAGCGAAGGGAAGCCCTACACGAGCACCGCCGACCAGTCGGCGCGCGGCGCCATCCGCCTCAAGAGCAACACGACCCTGATCGGCGACGGCGCCAGCGCCGGCCTGGTGAACGGCCACATCCTGCTGTCGAACGTCTCGCAGATCGTCATCCGCAACCTGAAGATCGTGAATCCCTGCGACGTCGAACCGGTCTGGGACCCGACTGACGGCGCGACCGGTAACTGGAACGCGGCCTACGACGCGATCGGCATCTCGGGCTCGGACCACATCTGGATCGACCACAACAGCTTTACCGATGCGCCGATGACGGACAACTTCGCGCCCATCGAAAACGGCCACGTGAAGCAGTGCCACGACGGCGCGGTCGACGTCGGCAGCGCGTCCGACTACGTGACCCTGTCGTACAACGTGTTCGGCGAACACGACAAGAACAACCTGATCGGCTCCAGCAGCTCGGCGACGGGCGACGAGGGCAAGCTGCGCGTCACCTTCAGCAACAACGTGTTCCGCGACGTGCAGTCGCGTGCACCGCGTGTGCGCTTCGGCCAGGTCCACCTCTTCAACAACTACTACGTTGGCAGCAAATCGGCCTCGGTGTACAAGAACAGCTACAGCGTCGGCGCCGGCACGAATGCCAAGATCCTGTCGAACGCCAACGTGTTCGAGATTGCGGGCGCCGCCAGCTGCGACGCCATCGTCAAGAACCCGGGTGACACTACCGCCGGCAGCTTCAAGGACAGCGGTTCGCTGCTGAACGGCGCCGCGCTCGGTAGCTGCTCGCTGTCGAACGCCACCGCCTGGACGCCACCCTACGCGTTCACGCCGCGCCCGGCCGCGCTGGTCAAGGCGAATGCGCTGGCCCAGGCCGGCGGCGGCAGGCTAAGCACAAGCATCACCGGCACCGGCAAGGTCACGGTCGACACCGGCCCCTCGCTGAACTGCCCCAGCACCGGCCTGTACTTCTGCGACGACTTCCAGGGCGGCGGCACCGACAAGTGGAACCTGCTGCCTGTCGCCGGCCCTAATGGTTCGTTCAGGGTCGTCGACGAAGCCCCCGGCAGCCCGAGCAAGGTACTGCAGTACACGGCCGCCAGCACCGGCGGTGTGCTGGCCCTGGTCAAGCCCGAGGCTTTCAGCGGTGTGCCTTCCGCCGACTACTACCTCGAGGCCCGCATCCGCCCGATGGCCAACAGCACCACCGGCAACAAGCAGCTCTACCTGATCACGCGCTACGTCGACCAGGCCAACTGGTACGGCGCCGGCCTGAACGTCCAGAGCAGCACCACCAGCACGCAAGTCGAAATCGCCAGGATGCTGGCCGGTTCGCTGAGCCGCCCGAGCCAGACCAAGTCACCGATCGCGATGGACGCCCAGTTCTACACGGTGCGCTTCGAACTGATCGGCAGCACGCTCACGGTCTACCTGGACGGCAGGAAGCTCGGTTCGATCAGCGATACGAGCTTCGCGCAGCGCGGCCTGATCGGCCTGTACACGGCCAACAAATCCTTCCAGATCGACGACGTGCGCGTGGGCGACCCACGCCAGAAGCCGGTACAGCTGACCCTCGATCCGGCCACCCTCACCTACACCGCCGAAGCCGGCGACGCGCCGAAGCAGTTCGCCGTCACCGCCGTCACCGCGGACGGCACGGCGGACAGTTTCACGGTCGTCTCCAGCAAGCCGGACGTCGTCAGCGCAGCCGCCAGCGGCAACACGGTCACGCTCACGCCGCTGTCCGCGGGCTCGGCCAGCATCGTCTTCACCAGCGGTTCCGAACCGTCGCTGACGCGCACCATCGCCGCCACCGTCGGCGGCCAGTTCGTGCAGCCGACTCAGGTCTATCCGCTGCAGGGCGCCGCCAGCCCGGCCGCGCAAGGCAGCGCGGTCAACATCGACACGCCGCTGAAGCTGACCTTCGACAAGCCGCCGATCCTGGGCGCAGGCGGCAGCATCCGCATCTTCCGCAAAGCCGACGATGCGCTGGTCGACGTGATCCGCACCAGCGGCGAATCGGACGCCATCGGCTATCCCGGCCAGGCACTGGTGCGGCGCGTGAACACCACGCCGGTGCGCATCGAGGGCAATAGCGCCATCTTCAATCCGCACAGCGGCAAGCTGGCCTACGGCGTCGAATACTATGTCGCGATCTCGGACGGCGTCTTCACCAACACCACATTGAAAGGCCTGCCTTTCGTCGGCATCGGCAAGCTGGGCGGCTGGTCCTTCACCACGAAGGCCGCGGCGCCGGGCGCCACCACCGTCACGGTCGACGACGACGGCGAGGCCGACTTCCGCACCGTGCAGGGCGCGCTGAACTACGCGATGCAGAGTGTGGCGAAGAGCACCCCGGTGACGGTCAACGTCAAGAACGGCGTCTACGAGGAACTGCTCTACCTGAACGGCAAGGACAATCTCACCATCCATGGCGAGAGCCGCGACGGCGTCACGATCCGCTACACCAACAACGAGAGTCTGAACTCGGGTACCGGCAGCAGCCAGTCCGCGAGCGTGGCCGGCTCGCCGGCCGGCGGCCGTGCGGTGATGCTGGTCGAAGCCGCCGACATGCTGGTGCTGGACAACCTGACGATGAAGAACACGACGATCCGCTCGGCCTCGATCTCGGGCCAGGCCGAAACCGTCTACTTCAACAGCGATACGCGGATGGTCGCGAAGAACGCCAGCTTCCTCAGCGAACAGGACACCCTGAACCTGAAGGGCTGGGCATGGTTTTACAACACCCTGGTGGCCGGCAACGTCGACTTCATCTGGGGCAGCAGCCACGCGGCGCTGTTCGAGAATAGCGAGATCCGCAGCGTGGGCGACAGCGCCAACGCGAGCAGCGGCGGCTACGTGCTGCAGGCGCGCGTGCCGGTTGCCACCGATCCGGGCTACGTTTTCCTGAACAGCAGCCTGACCCATGGCGCCGGCCCCGGCCCGAACCATGGCGACGTGCCGGCCGGCTCGGCCTACCTGGCGCGCAGCCCGGGCGGCACCGCGACCTGGGACAACATCGCCTTCATCAACTGCAGGATGGACACGCACATTGCCGCCGCCGGCTGGGCCGGCCTGGGCGTGAACGGCCAGCCCGCACCCAACCCGACCGTGCCAAGCGCGGACGCGGGCTGGCGCGAGTACGGCAGCACCACGCTGAACGGCACGCCGATCGACCTGCGCACGCGCGTAGGCGGCTACGCGCTGAGCGAGGCCGACGTGGCGAACCGCTTCGCCACGCGTGCGAAGGTGTTTGCGGGCTACGGCAACGGCACGGGGTGGAATCCGCAGCCTTAAGCTGACTTCAACTCATGCATGCCCCATACGCAACGGCGTCTGGGGCATTTTTATGCATTTATGGCTTCGCCGTACCAATCCTTCCACATCCGGCATATACCACCGGATTACCACCTCATTCGAGCTGCGGATGGATGCGATCCGTTCCGCCAGCCCGTCTTCCGAACGTGAAGTTGCATCCTCGTCTGCTATCGAACAGGTGCGCACAAGTTCTCACCATACTCTTCCTGCCCCGAGTCGTCTTGCTGACCGTACTCGTGCCTGACAGGCGTTACTTTCCCGCCTCCCGCCGGCTCCACGCTGGCAGCAGTGCCTGGCGTTACCGCCTGGCTCGCCTCGGGTAGCGCCGATTGCGCGGCTGCAGCGCCGGTGGCGAGCCGTTGTAAATTGATAGCTGCGTTGACGTCTCGGTCGTGGTAGGTTCCGCAGGCGTTGCAGGTCCAGGTACGTTCGCCAAGGGTCAACTCGTTGTAGAGCGCACCGCAGTTGGAGCAGAGCTTGCTGGACGAGTACCAGCGGTCGGCTAACACGATTCGCATGGAATAACGTGCCGCTTTATACTGCAATTGACGCCGAATTTCATAAAACCCGATGTCGGCAATCGCCCGCGACAGACGCGAGTTCGCCAGCATACCCCTTACGTTCAAATTTTCGATTATTACCGCTTGGTTTTCGCGACATAGCCGAGTAGTTAACTTGTGCGTGAAATCGTGACGTATGCGTGCAATACGCGCATGCAGACGCGCCAGCGCCTTCCAACCCTTGTTCCGGTTCTTTGATACCGGCACACGAGTCCCCTCTGGGATCCGACCTTCTACCTCTACAACAAGCTTAGCCGCGTTAAATTTGCGCGACAGGCGTCGATTGCGGATGCGTAGACGGCGCAACATCGCCTTGAGCGGCCGTGGGCTGTTTATCTTCTCGCCACTTGAGAGCGTAGCAGCACTGCTTACGCCTAGGTCAACGCCGGTAATTGCATCACCCGTACGGTGCCGGCGCATGTCCTGCTCGGGCACTTCAACCTGCACCGACATAAACCAGCTGTCCGCTTCGCGGCAGACGCTTGCCCCGAGAATCCTACCAGGCCAGCGAAGTGATTCACACAGCTCAATCTGGCCGATCTTAGGCAATACTACGCCGTTACCGTCCAATCGAAATCTGTCATTTGCGACATAAAAAGCTTCACGACACTGCCCCTTTTTCTTGAAGCGCGGTGGATGTGCTGGCTGCTTGGCGTAGCGCAGCTTAAAGTAGCAGTTCCATGCTCGAGCAAGATTCGCGAAAGGCTGGGCGTGAGCGTCTCGATGGACGGTTCGCAACCAAGGTTGGCCGTCTGAATCAAGCCAGTCGGGATCCGAGTACTTGATAAGGTTGAACCGCTTTTTCAGGGCCATAGCGGTAGGCCTGCCGCCGGCCGCGACCTGACGATGCCATTCGGTCAGCGCCCAATTCCAAACCCGGCGGGCAGTACCGGCCGCGCGCGCAAAATAGTCAGCCTGTTCGCGTGTCGGCTTAAGGCGGATGCGATGGGCCAGCAACATATAGTGAAGTATCGTTGACGGTACAGTATTTGACCAATCCAGATCTCACCAGTTCAGCAATTATGCGTGCAAAAGCACGTACAGCACATCATTGCTAATCTTTGCCAATTTTGCCGGTGTCCAGCATCTAGCTTCATCACGACATGCGCACAAGTGGTTGAGTAGCTCCTCCCTCTCCGACTTCAACAAAAGGGGAAGCTGGCGTCAACCGTGCTGCATGGACGGATTGATGACTGTCACCGGCAATGCTCGGCGACGGAACTCTCAGGACTGGATGAAACGGAAAGTCGGCTCGATGTTTTTCGCGTGCAGATGACGCACGATATCTTCCAGCGTGGCGTCCTTCAGCAGCAAACCCTCGGGCGGCGCCTTCGTCTTTGCGGAGGCTTTCGCCGGCGCCGGGGGCGGCTGCAAAGTGAAAGGCTCGGCGGCCAGCGCATCGCCTGCCGCGCTCGATACCGGCTCGGCCGGGGCCGGGGCCGGGGCCGGCCTGTGGCGCTGCTCCAGCTTGTGCAAGGCTTCGCGGAACTGCTCGTCGGCGATGCTGTCGAGCCCTTCCAGGAAGGCCGCCTGGCCCGTCAGCGGCGGCGCCATGTCCAGCCCGGATTCCTCGGCAAACGAGGCGCCCATGCCCGGATGGATGAAAGCCGCCCACTTGCCGCTGCGCGGGTTCAGGCAGGGCGGCAGGTAGACCGGCGCGGTGGCGGCGTCCGGCGCCAGCTCGGTCTGCCGGAAATAAGCTTGCTGCAGCAGTTCCAGGAACTCCTGCGCCTCGCTGGCCGGCACCGGCGTCTCGAGCGACAGCCACAGGCGATAAGCGCTGGCGCCGTCGATGCTGACCGCCGGCGCGGGCAGGCCGAGGTCGGCCTGCAGCGCGTTCGCGACCTCGCACAGGCGGTCCCAGTGTCCGGCTTCGCCATCGCCGAAGACCTTGCGGAAGGGAATGGCGAGCGCGCGCGTCAGACCGTCCGCCGTGGTCAGCTTGATGGCCAGCGTGGTTTTGCCGCCAATGTGCGCGGCCAGGGCGTCGCGGGTCACCGCCTCGGGCGCCAGGTAGAGGCGCGTCAGTTCTGCAATCAGTTTTTCCATAGTCCTGCTTAGTTGAGTCCACCCCGGCGCGCCGCATTCTTGCCCAGCGCCGCCAGGTCGAGGTCGGCGTCGCCGTGGTCGACGGCTTCCTTCAGCACGCCCTGTAGCGCATCGCCGAAGGCCAGCGGCAGGTTCTTGCCCTGCCCGGCCTCGACCGCCAGGCGCACGTCCTTCTGGCCCAGCGAAAGCTTGAACCCGGCCGGGCTGTAGCGCTGCTGCGCGATCATGCCGCCATAACCTTTATACACGGGCGAGCCGGCGAACAGGGTATTCGTGATCAGGTCGATGAAGTTGGCCGGCGGGATGCCGTGGGCGCCGGCCAGCGCCGCGCCTTCGCCCATCGCTTCGATCGCGCAGGCCAGGGTCAGGTTGCAGGCCAGCTTGATCGCGTTGGCCTGCTCCGGGGCGTCGCCGAAGCGCCAGGTCTTCTGGCCCATCAGGTCCAGCAGCGGCTGCACGCGGGCGATCAGCTCGTCGCTGCCGCCGGCCAGGATATTCAGCTTGCCGGCTTCGGCCACGTCGACGCGGCCCAGCACCGGCGCGGCCACGTAGCCGACACCCTTCTCCAGGTGCAGCGCCGCCATCTCGCGCGCGAACGCGACCGACACCGTGGCCATGTTGACGTGGATGCTGCCGGGCGCCATCGCATCCAGCACGCCGCCGTCGATCATCACGGCGCGAGTGGCGTTGTCGTCGGCCAGCATGGTGAAGACGACGTCGGCGATGCCGCATTCGGCCGCCGTGGCAGCCGGCTTGGCGCCCTTCGCGGCCAAAGCCTGCACGGGGTCCGGGTTGCGGTTCCAGACGTGGACGATCTGGCCCGAACGCAGCAGGTTAGCGGCCATGTGGTGGCCCATGGCGCCCAGGCCGATGAATGCAATGGTCATCGAATGCTCCTAAAAAGACGTCGCCCCCGCGCAGGCGGGGGTCCAATCCTTTATTAGACCAGCAATCGCGTTTGCATGCACCGCTAGCGCACCGCCGCGGCCCGCAGCGGCAGGCAGCTCCAGGGTTCGACCATGTCGTACAGGTGCGTGCGCACGCCCACCTGGTAGCAGACCTGGTTGCCCGCCACCTGGTCCAGCGGCAGCCACGCCACCGGACGCTGTGCCTGCCGCTCAAACCGGTCGACGGCGACGACATCGTCGATCCGGCTGTCGGCGCGCGGCCGGAACTGCACCACCAGCCGCTGTTCCTTCGCCAGCGGGGTGTCCAGCTGCACCGCGATGCCGACCCGGCCGGCCTCGCGCACGAGAATCCCGCGCGGCCGCGGCATGCTGTCGATCACCGGCGCAAAGGCTTTGCTCCATTGCCCGAGCTGCAACGCATAGTCGTTCAGGACCAGATTGAGGTCGAAGCCGGCGCGCTGGAAGGCGCTGCGATACAGTTCGTAGCCATCGAGCCCCGGCGGAAAGTCCGGTTGCGCGAGGATCGCCAGCACGCGCCGCGGCGCCTCCTCGCCGTAGCGCTTGACCAGTGCCTCGATCAGGCCGGCGCCGAGCGGGTATTGCAGGCGCCAGTCGATGTTCCGCTGCAGCGAGCGGTCGTCGAGCAGTTCTTCCTGGTTCAGCTGATGGCGCCGGAACATCGTCGCCACCGCCAACTGTCCCTGCCTGCGCAGCTCCGCATTGTTGCGGTACAGCGGTTCCGCCCAGTGCGCGAGGCCCTCGTTGAACAGCGACATCCTGTCGAGTCCCCGTCCGCGTTCCCCGCCCGCCAGCCAGCTTTCGATCACGTGCACCGTTTCATGCACGAGCGTGTTCTGCCAGCCCGGCTCCAGCGTGACGCGGATGCGGTTGTGCGAGGCCAGGCCGGCCGTGTGCCGGATGCTGCCGGCGAGGTCGACGTCGATCAGCGGCGCCTTCCCGATCTCGACCGACAGGGCGCTGGCGGCGGTATCGAAGGCGTCATCGGCTTCCTTCAGCTCGCGCTCGTCGATGGCGCGGCCGGCGGGAATGTTGAAGGTGTAATGCGCCGTGACGAATTTGCGGGCCTGCCCGGCGCCCGGCCGCGCCGACGTGGCCGATGCGGCCGGCCCGGCTGCCACAGGGGCGTCGCCGCCCTGCTCGTCCCCGCCCTTGTCGCGGTCCTTGCCAAACGTCTGGTAGAAAACGATGAACAGGGCGACCAGTCCGGCGGCGACCAGCAGGAACATGAAAGCCCGGTTCTGCGCCAGCCTCGCCAGACGCAGCATGGCGATGCCGCCGGCGCCGGCGAACAGCAGGTAAGCCGCTGCCAGGCAGACCAGCGTCAGGATGGCGACGGCCCACACCGTGTCGCCGCCCCAGCCTTGCGTGGCCCAGCCGTCCGCGATGAGCTGGGTGGGGTCGATCGCGGTGCCGGCGCGTGGCCAGGCGCTCCTGAGCATGAGCACGGCCGCGGCGCCGATCGCCAGCAGGGCCCAGGCAAGGTAGCGCAAAAAGCCGAATAGCAGGCCGAGCGCCAGGCCGGCCGCGAGCAGCAGCAGGTAGCGCAGGGCCAGCCAGCCCACGGAAGCTGCGGCGATCGGTTCGTCGACCGAATGGCGCAGCCAGAGGTGCAGCGCCCAGCCGAGCAAAGGCGAGAGCATCGCGTAGGTGAACAGGCAGGCGCCCGCCACCATCAGCTTGGACAGGAAGACTTGGCTGCGCCGCACCGGCAGGCCGTCGAGGAAGGCCAGCGTGCCGTCCTCGAGTTCGCGCGCGAGCAGGCCGCTGCCCATCGCGAAGGACAGCAGCAGCGCCATGACGGTGCTCTCGGTCCAGCGCGAGCCGGAGAACAGCGTGAAATTGCGGTGCCAGGTCTGCAGGTCGCCGGCCCCGAGTTCGAGCAGGTCGAGCAGGAACAGGACCACCAGCAGCCAGGCGAAAGGCCGCATGCCGGCCCATTCCTTGCTCATCAATGCGCGTTTCATGGCAGCTCCTTGCGGACGGCGCCCAGGCGGTAGCGGCAGCCCAGGGCGGGATCGAAGGCTTCGGCCATGACGAACACGCGGGTGCCGGCGGCAAAGGTGGCCGGCAGCACGCCGCTGGCGCCGGTCCCGGCCCAGTAAGTCGTCGACGGATCGACCGAGGGCTCGGCCGGACGCAGCGCCTTGTAGCGCACCGTCAGCCCGCTCGGTGCGGCGCCGCTGATGCGGTAGCGCAGTTCGGCGCTCGTGCCGGCCAGGCGCGCAGCCTGTACCTGCAGCGTGGACGGCGGCGCCGTGGCCGCGTTTTTACCGAGATCCTGGTGCATGGCCTGCGCCAGCTGGGGCAAGGACAATCCGTTCTGTTCCAGCAGATCGGCGGTGGCGGCAACCCGGACCAGGCTGCGCCCGTCGTCGAAGGACGGCTGTCCGAGCGCGGCGCGCATCAGCGTGCGGTAGCGCTCGGGGCCGAGGCGGTCGTGCAGGGTCTGCACCGCGCGCCATGCGTAAGCGCTGCCCAGGCATTCGCCCAGCAGTTCGTCGGTGGTGTCGGCGCGGCGCAAGGCGGCTTCATCGTCCAGTCCATACGCGCGCAGCAGGCGGGCGGCGAGTTCCGCGCGGCGCTGCAGCAGCGCTGCGTAGCCTTCGGTGCGATCGGCCTCCCACCAGGCGCTGAAACCGCGCAGCAGCCAGATACGGTCTTCGCGCCAAGTGTAGGCCGGCGACTGGTCGAGGAGCTCGGCGATCCTCACCATCTCCCGCAATTGCGGCAGCGCCAGCTCGGGCGCGCCGAGCGCGGCCCGCACCAGCAGCTGGTTCGGGCGGGCCTTGCCGAAGCTGATCTCGTGCGCCTCGCGCCAGGCATCGGGCACCAGCGACACCGGCGCCAGTTCGCGCAGTCCGAGCCAGGTCCGCATGGCGGCGAGATCGGACGAGATCTGCCCGGCCAGGCGTGCCGGCTGCATGCCGCCGACTTCGCTCATCCAGCCGACCTTGACGACCGGATCGCCCTGGCTGGCGACGGCCTGCTCCAGCTGGAAGGGCGGCGGCGGCGCGCGCTTTTCGATCAGCGTCGACAGCCCGCCGACGATGCCGAACGCGAAGGCCATCAGGGTCCGCGCACGCGAGGACATGCGCCGCGCCAGCACCACCGCGAGCGCGCCGCGCGCCGACACCGCCAGCGCCAGGCTGATGGCCATCAGGCCCAGGGCCAGGGCAGCGGTGATGCCGATTTCCGGCCACGGCGGCAGCGCGCCGAACAGCGCCATCGCCTCCCCTGCGACCAGGAAGGGCGGCCATTCCGACGGCGGCCGCTGCGCGAGCTCGCCCAGGGTGACGACAAGAAGAAACAGCAGTCCCCAGACCACGAAGCGGAAGCGCAGGGTCAGGGCGACCGCGAAGGCGCCGGCATACACGAACAGCAGATAGACGATGCTGCGCAGCGCGACCAGGCCGACCAGATCGGCGCGCAGGAACACCTGGTCGCGCACCGCGTACAGCGCGATGCCGAAGGCCGGCACGAAGAACAGCATCAGCGCGCACCAGCCGAACAGCCATTTCGTCAGCAGCACTGCGCCGCGCCCGATCGGCAGCACCTCCAGGAACAGCTGGGTGCCGAGACCGTACTCGCGCATCACCAGCCGGTTGGGCAGGATGATGGCCGCCAGCGTACCGAACGTCACGACCTGCATACGCCAGGCCTGGAACTGCGAGATCGCGTTGTGCGCAGTGACCCACGCCAGGCCGAAGATCACGCTGCCGATCAGGTGCAGCACCAGGATGAAGCGCCAGTGCTCGCGCCACTCCTTGCGGATCAGCGCCCTCATGCCGCGCGCAGCTCGTCGGTGCGGGCGAAGGCGAGGAAGATGTCTTCGAGACTCAGGTCCTGCACCGCGGCGCCGGGCGGCAGGCTGGCGCCTTCCCATGCGGCGGCGTCGGCGCGGTAGACGTCGCCGCGTATCTGCTGCCAGCCGGGCTGTTTGAGGGGCTGCGCCAGTCCCGCAATCCGCCGCACCTGCGCGCGCAGGCTGCGGACCGTCCCCTCGAAGCGCGTCGAACCGGCCTGGATGATGCCGACCCGCTGCGCCACCTGCTCCACTTCGCCGACCAGGTGCGAGGAAAACATCACGGTCGTGCCCTGCTCGCGCTGCAGCTCGATCAGCTGGTCGTTGAATTCGCGCCGCGCTACCGGATCGAGGCCGGTGGTCGGCTCGTCCAGCAGCAGCAGCGGCGGCCGCGAGGCGAAGGCCAGCGCCAGCGACAGCTTGGTGCGCGTGCCGCCCGACATGGCCGAGGCCTTGCGGTCGGTGGGGATGTCGAGGCGCCGCAGCAGGCGCTCGAACTCGGCCCCATCCCAGGTCGGATAGAAATCGCCGACGAAGCGGCCGAGCTGGGGCGCCGTCATCCACGGATAGAAGTGCGGCTCCTGGGGCACGAAGCCGATCTTCTGCTTCAGCCGGACCGGCACGGACTTCACCTGCTCGCCGAACAGCTCGATGCGGCCGGCATCCGGCGGGCTCAGGCCCATCAGCAAGCGCAGCGTGGTGGTCTTGCCGGCGCCATTACGCCCGAGGAAACCATAGATCTCGCCTTCCGGCACGGCCAGGTCGAGGTCGTTCAGGGCAAGCACCTTGCCGAAGCGGTGCGTGATTCGTTCGAGGCGCAGCAAGCAGTTCATCGGGGATGAGGGCAATGGAAATGTTTGCATCGTAATACAAATCCGATGGCTGAAATCTCATCCAAAATTGCATTTTCAGAAAAAAGGCCGCGCGCCCGCGCCGGCGGCTTACCTGCCGAGGACCGCCTCGAGATCCTGCGCGATGCGGTCCATGCCGGCCTGGTTCGGATGGTAGGCGACCGGCTCGCGCCAGCTTTCCACACGCGCCGGATGGTAGCCGGTGACATAGCCCGCGGCCGCGCAGACTTCATGGCCGGCGCCGAGCGCGGCCGCGTGCACCAGGTCGACATGCTTGCGCGCAGCGGTGGCTTCGAACACCTGCGTGAGACGCGCCGTGGTGTCGCGCATGCGGTCCGCATCGGCCGGCGCCAGCGGCAACTGCGGGCACGCGCCGGCGTCCTGCGCCACCGCCGGCAGGTAGCCGACCATGACGATACGCGCGTCCGGCGCGCGCCGGCGCACTGCGTCGATCACGCGATCCAGCTTGCCCGGCAGCTCGGCCAGGCGCTGCGCGAGCTGCGCCGTGCTTGAGACCTGGCAGGCGCCCTTGCCTTCGCTGCGGCAGGAAAAGCCGAACAGGTCGCCCACGTAGCCGATGTCGTTGCCGCCGATGAGAAATGCGACCAGCCTGGTGTCCGGCGTGACGGCTTCGATCTGCGCGGGAAAGCCGTTCTGACCGCGCACCAGGATATTCTCGGTGGTAGCGCCCGAACAGGCCACATCGACCAGCGCCAGTCCGCGCCACTGCGCCACCGTGCGCGCGTAGTTGCTCAGCGAACGTCCGCAGTCGCCGCTGGCCGCGTCGTGCACGCCGACGCCCGGACCGGCGGCGTAGGAACTGCCCATCGACACGAAGCGGGCGCCTTCCGCCGCAGCATGGCCGGACCAGCTGGCCAGCGTCAGCACCAGCACCATCGTTGTGAAGATCGGTTTAAGTATTTGCATGGGTTAGCATCGCCTGTTCGAGCGCAGCGCGCAGCATGTCCAGTGAATAAGGTTTCGGCAGCGTACCCACGCCTTTCAGTGGAATCGCGCTGCCATAGCCGCTTGCCAGAAGAACACGCAGATGCGGGAAGCGGGCTTTGGCAAGCTGGATCAAATCATCGCCCTGGATGCCTGGCAGCTGCTGGTCTGCGATCAGTAGCTGGACATCGGGCGTGAGCTGCTCCAGCGCCGCTTCCGCGCTGCCGACCGCGACGACCTCGTAGCCAAGGAACTCCACCATGTCGCGCGTGTTGTTGCGGATGTCGGCGTCGTCTTCGACCAGCAATACCTTCGTGTCCGGATGCGTCGTCGCCGCGGCCTGGTGCGCGATGTCCGCCGGCGCTTGCTGCGGTACGGCGGCCTGCCGCTGCTTTTCGTTTGCCAGCACATGCCGGATTTTCCTGGCCAGGCTCTCCTTGGTATAGGGCTTGCCGATCAGTTCGACGCCACGATCGAGGCGGCCGCCGTGCACGATCGCATTTTCCGTATAGCCCGAGGTAAACAGCACGGCAAGCCCCGGCAGGCGTTCTTTCGCTTTGCGTGCAAGTTCAGGACTGCGCAAGGGACCCGGCATGACGACGTCGGTGAACAGCAGGTCGATGTGGACGCCGCTGTCGATGACGGTCAGCGCGGCGCTGGCCTCGTTGGCCTTGAGCACGCGGTAACCGAGCGTGGTCAGGATATCGACGGCCGTTGCACGTACGGCGTCGTCGTCCTCCACGACCAGCACGGTTTCGCTGCCGCCAACGACCGGCTGCGTGTCCAGCGGCACATAGGTATCTTCCGCGTCGCGCGAGCGCGGCAGGTAGAGCTTGACGGTCGTGCCTTCGGCAATCTCGCTGTAGATCTTGATGTGCCCGCCGGACTGCTTCACCAGGCCATACACCATCGACAGCCCGAGGCCGGTGCCCTTGCCCTCTGCTTTGGTCGAAAAGAACGGCTCGAAGGCCTGGCGCATGACTTCCGGCGTCATGCCGCTGCCGGTATCGCTGACGGCAACCGCCACGTACTGGCCGGGCGCGACGTCCGGGTGGGTGGCGCAGTAAGCGGAATCGAGCAGGGCATTGTTCACTTCGATCGTCAGCTTGCCGCGCCCATCCATCGCGTCGCGCGCGTTGATGGCCAGGTTGAGAATAGCGTTTTCCAGCTGCGCGATGTCGACCGAGGTACTCCAGAGGCCGCCGGAAACGACGGTTTCCATCTCGACCTCCTCGCCCAGACTGCGCCGCAACATATCTTCCATGCCCGTCATCAGGCGGCCAATCTTGACCACCTTCGGCTCGAGCGGCTGCTTGCGTGCGAAAGAGAGCAAGGAACTGGCCAGTTTGGCGCCGCGTTCGACACTGGCCAAGGCATTCTCCACCCTGCGGCGCACTGTCGGCATGGCATGTACGTCCGTTGAAATCAGTTGCAAATTACCGGAAATAACCTGCAGGAGATTATTGAAGTCGTGCGCGACGCCGCCGGTCAGCTTGCCGATCGTTTCCATTTTTTGCGCCTGCTGCAGCGCGGCTTCGGTCTGGCGCATGGCTTCCGCGTGCTGGAGCTCCGCTGTGATGTCCCTGCCGATCGCGTGGATGAAATGGGTGTCGGGCACGGCCGTCCACGACAGCGTGCAATAGGTGCCATCTTTCCGGCGGTAGCGATTCTCGAAACGGAAAACGTGGGCGCCGCTGCTGAGAGTACTGACCTTGTCGATGGTGGACTGCACATCGTCGGGATGCACGAGGTCAAGGAAGGAGGTCCCGGCCACGTCCTGCTCGGTCCAGCCCAGCGTCGACGCGAATGCCGGGTTGACGGCCGTCAGGCTCGCATTGAAATCGGCAATCAGCATGATGTCCTTCGACAGGCGCCAGATGCGGTCGCGCTCCGCAGTCCGTACCGAGACCTGCTCCTCGAGTGTCGCATTCAGGCGGACGAGTGCCTGCGCGGTCGCTTTCTGGTCTTCGATATCGGTATTGCTTCCAATCCAGCGCACGACCTCGCCATCCTGATTGTGGATCGGTACGCCGCGCACCAGGTGCCAGCGATACGCACCGTCGTGACGCCGGATGCGAAACTCCACGTCGTATTCGCGCCCGGCCGCGAGCGAGGCCGACCAGCGCTCGACGACAGTGGGAATATCGTCCGGGTGGATGATGCCCGCCCAGGCGTCGCCATCGAGCTCGCCTTCGCGCGCGCCCGAGTACTCGTACACGCGCTGGTTGAACCAGTCGAGCTGGCCAGTAGTCGGCGCCGTCCACACGTGGTGAGGCATTGCCTGGGCAAAGGTTCGGAATTTCGCTTCGCTTTCGCGCAGTGCCGATTCGGTCTGCACCTTGACCGTCGTTTCGACGACGATGGCGAGCACGCCGGCAATCCCGCCGTCCTCCGCGACGATCGGCGAATAGTCGAGGTTCATCCAGACCGGCTCCGGCTGGCCGTTGCGATGCAGCGTGAGCTGCTGGTCGACGTAGCTGAGCGTTTCGCCGCGCATGACCGCCTTCATGACGTGGTCATTGAAGTCCGCCACTTCGGGCCAGCCTTCCCGCACCTTCGATCCGAGCAGCCGCGGGTGGCGTCCTCCTGCAACACCCGCGTAGGCGTCGTTGTAGATCATGATGCCGTCGTCGCCCCATAAGGCAACCAGCGGCACCCGCGAGCGCAGTAGCGCACCGACCGTCGTCTTCAGGACGCCTGGCCAGGCCGCGATCGGTCCCAAAGCGGTTTGGTCCCATGGGAAGTCGCGTATCAGTTCCGCAGTTTTACCGCCCTGATCGAGGAAGCTGGAGGTATGAAGGGGCATGTTCGACATTCCGATGGGCCAAAAGAGCCACATTTTACGTGTTCGGGCTCGTCAATACGACGCGCCCGGCTACAGTCACGAAAAAAAAAACCGGCACATGCTGTCGCGGGTTTGGATATATGCAACAGCCGGTCCTTCAACCTGCGCTCAGGCCAAGACCGAGCTGCCGTCCAGGCCGGGCGTATCGGCGAAGACGCCGGCGATGTAGTCGATGAACACGACAGCCCGCTGCGGCAGCAGGCGCTGCGCCGCGTACACCGCGTAGAGGGGCGTCGGACCCGTCGCATGATCGGCCAGCAGGACGCGCAGGCTGCCGTCCCGCACCTGGTCCCAGACCATCCAGCTGGGCAGGTAGGCGATGCCGATGCCGTCGAGGACCGCGCGCCGTATGGCTTCCAGATTGTTGACGCGCATGCGGCCGCCGACCGGCATGTCGCCGTCGCGGAACGGCCAGACGTCGCCGCGCGCCATGTAGGTGTACAGGATGCACTGGTGGCGGGCGAGATCGGCGGGCGTCTGCGGCACGCTCCAGGCATCCAGATAGGCGCTGCTCGCCACCACCACGCGCTCCGAGCTGCCCACGCGGCGTGCCCGCAGCGCACTGTCGGCCAGCACCCCGCCGCGCAGCGCCAGGTCCAGGCCTTCGGAGACGAGATCGGCATAGGCGTCGCTCAGCCGCATATCCAGTTCGACGTCCGGGTAGCGCGCCATGAAGGCCGGCATCGCGCCGACGACCTGCTCGACGCCGAGCGCCTGCGAACAGGCGATGCGCAACAAGCCCTGCGGGTTCTGCTGTCCCCGCGCATCCGACTCGGCCTGGGCGATCACGTCCAGCGCCAGGCGCGCCTGCTCGTAGTAGCGCTGGCCTTCCGGCGTGACGCTCAGGCTGCGCGTGGAACGGTGCAGCAGCTGCGTGCCAAGCGCCTGTTCGAGCGCGGCGATCTGCCGGCTGACATTCGGCTGGCCGATTCCGAGCTCGCGCCCGACGGCCGAGAAGCTGCCGGTTTCGACGGCACGGACGAAGCAGGTCATCGCGCTTAATTTATTCATTATTGATTCAGGCTTATTGGGATTCATGCGGATTTTGCATGGATATTATGCGCTTTGCCTCTCTTATCGGAAACGGTTTGCAGGCGCAGACTGCATCTGTCCCGGCAAATTTGATTGCCGCCTCACCGAAACGAAAGGAAGATCATGTCCAAGAAGCTCGATGGAAAAATCGCAGTCGTCACCGGCGGCAGCAGCGGTATCGGCCTCGCCGTCGCCAAGCGCTTTGCCCTTGAAGGCGCCACCGTCTACATCACCGGCCGCCGTCAGGCCGAACTGAGCGCTGCCGCGCAAACCATCGGCGCCGGTGCGGTCGGCGTGCAGGTGGACTCCTCCAAACTCGACGAACTGCAAGGCCTGTTCGCCCGCATCCAGGCCGACCACGGCAAGCTCGACATCCTGATGGCGAACGCCGGCGGCGGCTCCATGCTGCCGCTGGGGCAGATCACCGAAGAACACTTCGACGACACCTTCTCGCGCAACGTCAAAGGCACGCTGTTCACCGTGCAGGCCGCCCTGCCCCTGCTCGGCGCCGGCTCCTCGGTCATCCTGACCGGCTCGACCGCAGGCAGCACCGGCACCGACGCCTTCAGCGTGTATGCGGCCTCGAAAGCGGCAGTGCGCGCGTTTGCCCGCAACTGGATCCTCGACTTGAAAGGCCGCGGCGTCCGCATCAACACCATCAGCCCGGGTCCGATCAAGACGCCGGGGCTGGTCGAGCTGGCGGGGCCGGATGCGGCTAATCAGCAGGGGCTGCTCGATCACCTGGCTTCGCAGATTCCGATGGGGCGCGTGGGGGATCCGGATGAGATTGCCAAGGCGGCGGTGTTTCTGGCTTCCGACGATGCGAGTTTCGTCAATGGCGTCGAGTTGTTTGTCGATGGCGGGATGGCGCAGATCTGAGTGCCGGGGAAAGACTCGCTGAGCATTTACTTTGAATCGCTGTATCACTTCATGTTGATTCTGATCATCTGCTGAACTGAGCTTTGCCCGCCTCTAGACAGGAAACCCACGCAAGAATTGCCAGTTGCTCCGCTACCGCGAGCACCTTCTTCTGGAGAGACAAATGGCAATCGACGTGTACCTGCAAATCGACGGCATCAAAGGCGAGTCGCAAGACGACAAGCACAAGGACTGGATCGAAGTAACGGGCGTGCACTGGGGTGTCTTTCAGCCCCGGAGCGCGACCTCATCGCCCGGCGGGGGCCACACCGCCGAGCGCGCCGAGCTGGACGACATCTCGTTCTCCAAGCTGGCAGACCTTTCATCACCCATTCTCGCCCAGACCTGCGCAATGGGTAAGACCATCCCGAAAGCCAAGCTGGAGTTCTTCCGTGCCGACGGCGATGGGGCACGCGTCAAGTATTTCGAGATCGAACTCGAAAATGTACTGATCGGCATGGTGAAGCCGCATCTGGGCGGGGATGAATCCTTTCTGTCCGAGATCGTGAGTCTGAAATATTCCAAGATTAAGTGGAAGTACACTCAGCAGAAAATCGGCGGTGGCAGCGGCGGCAATACTGCGGGCGGATGGGACCTGGCGGCTAATAAAGTCGCCTGATCGGAGGACGAACGATGCCATTTGATACGGCCAAGTTCGCTACGCACCTGCGCACGCATGCCAAGGCACACAGTCAAGCCAGCTGCGCCAAGTTCGTTCGTCGCGCTCTTGAAGCGGGAGGCGCAGACACGAAAGGGCACCCGACACCGGCGAAACTGTATGGTCCTACGCTGGAACGTAACGGTTTCCATGCCATCACTGTCGACGATCCCGACAAATTCGCGTTCCTGCAAGGCGATATTGTCGTCATGGAGCCGACGAAACACGGTAACGCAGCCGGTCATATTGCTGGCTATGATGGGAAGGTCTGGATATCGGACTTTCTCCAGCGTGGTTTCTGGCCTGGTCCCGTCTATGCAAAGGAGAAGCCGAGTTATGTCGTCTACCGCCGCTAAAAAATTCTGCCTCATCGTATCGGCCGCCATGACAATCGGCTGGAGTTGCCCAGCCTCGGCAGAGAAAGCGGAACCCGGTACGATCGTCGTCGCAAAGCTGTACAAGGACTTCGCCTGGCAGGCGATGGCTAGCCAAGCGGATCTGTTTGGAGAAGACCTGGCGCACCAGCGGAAGGCGACGCTCGAGAAATACTTCGCGCCAGCATTGACGAAGTTGTTGCTTGAGGATGCCGCTTGCCAGGTTAAATACCAGGGCATCTGCAATCTTGATTTCGACCTGCTGTTCAACTCGCAGGATCCTCGGGTGACAGATCTGGAAATCACGATGGCTTCGCCTGAGAAGGTGTCCGTTGTCTTCAAAGACCCTGTCGATGAGAAGCAGACGCGCATCGACTTTCAAGTCGCGCAGGTCGCGGGTGCGTGGAAAATCACCGATATCATCTACAGGCAGCCGCAAGAGTTGTCGCTGAAAAAGGCCTTGTCGCGCAAGATGCCGTAGCGGTCACATTGAAAACTGGGACACTCAGTCCCGGTTTTCAATGCAGCTATTCTTTGCGCGAGCGATGAAGGATCACGGGGTGTCTGGATCGACCCAGCCAGGGTGGAGTCCCATTGCAAACTCTTTGCGCACTTCAGCCAGGGCCCAAGCATCACCCATGTCCACCTCAATTTCGCCTATACAACCTCAGCAGTCTCCGCCGGAATTTACCGAAAGGGGACCTGCCGGGTTATCGAGACTTCGTCCGCAGATTTGGCAATCTCCTGCTTTTTTACAATGGTCGAGTGGGCAACCGACAGGCTTCGCTCAGCTATCATCTTGACTAGGTAGCGGTAGGAAGGCGTATAGCGCAGGTAACAGCAAGCGCACAGGAAGATGATTCGCTCTTGCTCTGACAAGGGCAGATGCGGCACAAAGCTCGTCATTCTAGCCCAGACGCAGATTTACACCAGAGCCGATTGGCTTACTTCGTCTTCGCCAACGTGTTGCGCGGGGATCTCCATCATGGCGGTGCAACACATCCATGGAATCACATACGGTATTTGCGAACGCGGCTTAGAGAGAGATCTTGAAATCACTCAGCGGCGTATCCTGTGCCGCTTTAAGAGATCAGCCACAAAGAAGTCCGTTAGAGACAAAAGAGTCACCAGGAGGAGGACGCTCCAAATGTAACTCAAGCCCAAGACTTGCCCTGGATAAGCGACGGCAGCAAGGACAAGAAAAACCGCAAACCAAACTCCGTCGCTGTGAAGCATAGCGTGGCCGGGAAAGATCAAGTCGACCAGAAATAGAATCAATATCAGAAGCGCCGCTACCAGCAAGGGATGGTATTTCATTTCATATGCCTTCTCTTTATGAGTTCAGCCGTTACTGCGTCTGGCTCGGCTGCTCGCTTGCTTCCCTATTGAGCACACGCTGGAGAGAGCCTGTACGCGAGACCAAACTTCGTAAACCTAGCCGAAAACTCAGCGGCAAACCACCGTAGAGCGCAAGTCCCATCAATACTTCGACAATTCGTTCATGAACGCCCCGAAGTCGACCGAGATTAACTGCAACCAGTTAGCCCATCAGCGCGCTTCAAGTCAAATACCTCAACAATACCGTCGAGCGAGATCACCGTGCGATTAAGCGGCTCACGCGCTCAATGCTGGGTTTTAAGGCGTTCCGCTCGGCCAGTAGAGTGCTCGCCGGCGTTGAGCTCATGCACATGTTGCCAACACAGCAAGCACGAAAAAAAACCGGAACACAAAGGCCCCGGTTTCCAATAAAGCTCAGCGCAACAATCAGCGCTTCCGCGGCGGCGGCAAATCCGTGCAAACACCCTCATAAGCCTCAGCCGCCATACCAATCGACTCGCCCAGCGTCGGGTGCGGGTGGATGGTCTTGCCGATATCCACGCCATCCGCGCCCATCTCGATCGCCAGCGCGATCTCGCCGATCATGTCGCCGGCGCTGGTGCCGACAATGGTGCCGCCGATGATGCGGTGCGTCTCGGCGTCGAACAGCAGCTTGGTGAAGCCTTCCGAACGGCCGTTGGCGACGGCGCGGCCCGAGGCGGCCCACGGGAAGTGGCCCTTCTCGACCTTGACGCCCTTGGCCTTGGCTTCTTCCTCGGTCAGGCCGACCCATGCCACTTCCGGATCGGTGTAGGCCACCGACGGGATCACTTTCGCGTCGAAGAATGCCTTCTCGCCGTGCGCGGCTTCCGCGGCGACGTGGGCTTCATGCACGGCCTTGTGCGCCAGCATGGGCTGGCCCACCAGGTCGCCGATCGCGAAGATGTGCGGCACGTTGGTGCGCATCTGGCCGTCCACGCCGATGAAGCCGCGGTCGGTCACTGCCACGCCGGCAGCTTCGGCGCCGATCTTCTTGCCGTTCGGGCTGCGGCCGACGGCCACCAGCACCAGGTCGTAGGTCTGCGGTGCCGGAGCGGTGGCGCCGGCTTCGGCTGCTTCGAAGGTCACCTTGATACCCTCCGGCAGCGCTTCCACGCCGACGGTCTTGGTCTTCAACATGATGTTGTCGAAGCGTTGCGCGTTGTACTTCTGCCAGACCTTGACGGCCTCGCGGTCCGCGCCCTGCATCAGGCCGTCCATCATCTCGACCACGTCGATGCGTGCACCCAGGGTCGAGTACACGGTCGCCATTTCCAGGCCGATGATGCCGCCGCCGATGACCAGCATGCGCTTCGGCACCTGGCGCAGTTCCAGCGCGCCGGTCGAATCGACGATGCGCGGATCTTCCGGCACGAAGGGCAGCTTCACGACCGAGGAACCGGCCGCGATGATCGCCTTCTGGAACTGGACGACTTTCCTGGCGCCATCCGGACCGGTCACTTCGATGTGGTTCGGGCTCAGGAATTTACCCACGCCCTGCACCACGTTGACCTTGCGCGCCTTGGCCATGCCGGCCAGGCCGCCGGTCATGGTCTTGATGACCTTGTCCTTGTAGGCGCGCAGCTTGTCGATGTCGACGTCGGGCTTGGCGAAGCTGACGCCGATGTCGGCCATGTGCGCGGTCTCGTCCATGATGTGCGCCACGTGCAGCAGCGCCTTGGACGGGATGCAGCCCACGTTCAGGCAGACGCCGCCCAGGGTCGCGTACTTCTCGACCAGCACGGTGTTCATGCCGAGGTCGGCGGAGCGGAAGGCGGCCGAGTAGCCGCCCGGGCCCGCGCCCAGGACCATCATCTCGCATTCGACGTCGACCTGGCCGCTGTAGCTCGATGCGTTCGGGGCCGGCACGGCGCCCTTCGGTGCGGCGTCGGCCTTGTGTGCCGGTGCGTAGGAGTCGGTCGGACCTGCAGCGGCGGTTGGGGCAGTCGCCTGCGCGCCGATCTGGGCTGCCGGCTTGTCCGAGCCGCCTGCGGCCGGTGCAGGAGCCGACGCGGCAGGCGCCGATGCGCCCGCGCCCGATTCGTCCAGGACCAGCAGCAGCGAGCCTTCGCCCACCTTGTCGCCGACCTTGACCTTCAGTTCCTTGATCGTGCCGGCGTGGGTCGACGGGATCTCCATGCTGGCCTTGTCGGACTCCACGGTGACCAGCGACTGGTCGACCTTGATGGTGTCGCCCGGCTTGACCATCAGCTCGATGACTTCGACTTCCTTGAAATCGCCGATGTTGGGTACTTTGACTTCAACGGTGCTCATATGCTCGGCTCCTTACAGCAGCGTCTTGCGCAGGTCGGCCAGGACGTCGGCCAGGTAGGCGGCGAAGCGCGCGGCGCCGGCGCCGTCGATGACGCGGTGGTCGTACGACAGCGCGATCGGCTGCATCAGGCGGGGCTGGAAGGTCGAGCCGTCCCACACCGGCTTCATCGCCGACTTGGACAGGCCCAGGATAGCCACTTCCGGTGCGTTGATGATCGGCGTGAAGTTGGTGCCGCCGATGCCGCCCAGCGACGAGATCGTGAAGGTCGCGCCCTGCATGTTGGCTGGCGAGAGCTTGCCTTCGCGCGCCTGCGCGGACAGTTCGCCCATCTCGGTGGCGATCTGCGAGACCGACTTCTTGTCGGCGTCCTTGATCACCGGGACCACCAGGCCGTTCGGCGTGTCGGCCGCGAAGCCGATGTTGTAGTACTGCTTGAGGATCAGCGCGCCGTTAGGCTCGTCCAGCGAGGCGTTAAACGCCGGGAACTTCTTCAGCGCGGCGACCGATGCCTTGATCACGAAGGCCAGCATGGTCAGCTTGACCGGCGACTTGGCTTTCGCGTAGGCGGCGTTGGAGTCGACGCGGAAGGCTTCCAGGTCGGTCACGTCGGCTTCTTCGAAGTGCGTGACATGCGGGATCATGACCCAGTTGCGGTGCAGGTTCGGACCGCTGATCTTCTTGATGCGCGAGAGCGGCTGCACTTCGGTCGGGCCGAACTTGCTGAAGTCCAGCGACGGCCATGGCAGCAGATTCATGCCGCCACCACCACTGCCGGCGGCTGCCGGTGCAGCGGTCGGGGCTGCGGTCATCACGCCCTTGACGAAGCCTTGCACGTCCTGCTGGGTGATGCGGCCCTTCGGACCGGAACCCTTGACCTTGCCGAGATCGACGCCCAGTTCGCGGGCGAATTTACGGACCGACGGCGAGGCGTGGGCGTTGGCGAAGGACGGGGCTGGGCCCGACGATGCGGCCGGGGCGGCGGCCGGCGCCGGTGCTGCTGCCGGTGCGCTGGCAGGCGCCGGCGATGCGGCGGCAGCCGGGGCTGCGGCTGCGGCGGGCGCCGATGCGGCGGCGGCGGCACCGCCGGCCGTTTCGACCAGCAGCACCAGCGAACCCTTGGCGACCTTGTCGCCGACCTTGACCTTGATTTCCTTGACGGTGCCGGCGTGGCTGGACGGGATCTCCATGCTCGCCTTGTCCGATTCGACCGTGATCAGCGACTGTTCGACCTTGATCTGGTCGCCCGGCTTCACCATCACTTCGATGACTTCGACTTCCTTGAAATCGCCGATGTCCGGCACGGTGACTTCGACGATGCCTCCAGATGCAGCCGGAGCAGCGGCCGGTGCCGGAGCAGGTGCCGGAGCAGCAGCCGCCGCAGGGGCTGCGGCCGGAGCCGGCGCAGCGTCGGCGCCGGCAGCTTCTTCGAGCATCAGCACGATCGAACCTTCGGCAACCTTGTCGCCGACCTTGACCTTGACTTCCTTGACGACGCCGGCATGGCTGGACGGGATCTCCATGCTGGCCTTGTCCGATTCCACCGTGACCAGCGACTGGTCGACCTTGATGGTGTCGCCCGGCTTGACCATCAGCTCGATCACTTCCACTTCCTTGAAGTCGCCGATATCGGGGACTTTGACTTCCACAATGCTCATAGTGTTAGCTCCATATTTTTATTAGCTCATCCGTCGCCCCCGCGCAGGCGGGGGCCCAAGTTCGTAGCGGCTTGCTGAAACTTGGATCCCCGCCTTCGCGGGGACGACGTTCATGCGCGCGTGAGCGCTCGAGCATTACTGGGTCACAGGATTCGGCTTGTTCGGATCGATGCCGTACTTCGCGATCGCTTCCGCCACGGTCGACGCCGGGATCTTGCCTTCCTCGGCCAGGGACTTCAGCGCGGCGACCGTGATGTAGTAGCGGTTCACCTCGAAGAACTCGCGCAGCTTGACGCGCGAATCCGAGCGGCCGAAGCCGTCGGTGCCCAGCACTTTATAGGTGCGGCCGTTCGGGATGTAGGCGCGGATCTGCTCGGCGAACAGGCGCATGTAGTCGGTGGTCGCGACGATCGGGCCTTGCGTGTCCTTCAGCAGCTGGGTCACGTACGGCAGGCGTGCTTCTTCCTGCGGGTGCACCAGGTTCCAGCGGTCGGCGTCCTGGCCGTCGCGGGCCAGCAGCGTCAGCGACGGGCAGGACCAGACGTCGGCGGCCACGCCCCAGTCGTTCTGCAGCAGCTCGGCGGCGAATTCGGATTCGCGCAGGATCGTGCCCGAGCCCATCAGCTGGACGCGGTTCGCGGTGCCGGCCTGGCCTTCGCGCAACAGGTACATGCCTTTCAGGATGCCCTCTTCGGTGCCCGGCTTCAGGCCCGGCTGCGGGTAGTTCTCGTTCATGATGGTGATGTAGTAGAAGATGTCTTCCTGCTTCTCCACCATGCGCTTCAGGCCGTCCTGGATGATCACGGCAACTTCGTGGCCGTAGGTCGGGTCATAAGGAATGCAGTTCGGGACCGTGGCCGCGATGATGTGGCTGTGGCCGTCCTCGTGCTGCAGGCCTTCGCCGTTCAGCGTGGTGCGGCCGGCGGTGCCGCCCATCAGGAAGCCGCGGGCGCGGATGTCGCCGGCCAGCCAGACCAGGTCGCCCACGCGCTGCATGCCGAACATCGAGTAGAAGGTGTAGAACGGGATCATCACGCGGTTGTTCGACGAATAGGACGTCGCTGCGGCGATCCACGAGCACATGCCGCCCGCTTCGTTGATACCCTCTTGCAGGATCTGGCCAGCCTTGTCTTCGCGGTAGTACATCACCTGGTCCTTGTCGACCGGCTCGTACAGCTGACCCTGCTGGTTGAAGATACCGATCTGGCGGAACAGGCCTTCCATGCCGAAGGTACGCGATTCGTCGACCAGGATCGGCACGATGCGCTGGCCGATTTCCTTATCCTTCAGCAGCGTGGTGATCACGCGCACATAGGCTTGGGTGGTCGAGATTTCGCGGCCCGGGGCGGTCGGATCGAGCGCGGCCTTGAAGGTTTCCAGGGCCGGCACCGGCAGCTTTTCGTCGGCCTGTTCACGGCGCGACGGCAGGTAGCCGCCGAGGGCTGCACGGCGCTCGTGCAGGTACTTGATCTCGGGTGCGTCGTCGGACGGCTTGAAGAACGGGATCTCGGCCAGCTTGTCGTCCGGGATCGGGATGGCGAAGCGGTCGCGCATTTCGCGGATGGCTTCGTCGTCCAGCTTCTTGGTCTGGTGCGCGGTGTTGCGCGCCTCGCCCGACTTGCCCATGCCGAAGCCCTTGACGGTCTTGACCAGCAGGACGGTCGGCGAGCCCTTGTTTTCCTGGGCGTTCTTGAAGGCGGCGTAGATCTTGTGCGGATCGTGGCCGCCGCGGGTCAGGCGCCAGATGTCGTCGTCGGTCATGTTGGCCACCATCTTCAGCAGCTCGGGGTGCTTGCCGAAGAAGTGCTTGCGCACGTAGGCGCCGTCCTTGGCCTTGTAGTTCTGGTATTCGCCGTCGACGGTTTCCATCATCACGCGCTGCAGGATGCCGTCCTTGTCCTTGGCCAGCAGGTTGTCCCAACCCGGGCCCCAGATGACCTTGACGACGTTCCAGCCGGCGCCGCGGAAGTCCGCTTCCAGTTCCTGGATGATCTTGCCGTTGCCGCGCACCGGACCGTCCAGGCGCTGCAGGTTGCAGTTGACGACCATGACCAGGTTGTCGAGCTTTTCGCGCGCGGCCATGCCGATCGCGCCCATCGATTCCGGCTCGTCCATCTCGCCGTCGCCGCAGAAGACCCAGACCTTGCGGTTGTCGGTGTCGGCGATGCCGCGTGCGTTCAGGTACTTCAGGAAGCGCGCCTGGTAGATCGCCATCAGCGGGCCCAGGCCCATCGAGACGGTCGGGAACTGCCAGAAGTTCGGCATCAGTTTCGGGTGCGGGTACGAAGACAGGCCCTTGCCGTCGACTTCGCGGCGGAAGTTCAGCAGCTGTTCTTCGGAGATGCGGCCTTCGAGGAAGGCGCGGGCATACACGCCCGGCGAGGAGTGGCCCTGGATGTAGAGCAGGTCGCCGCCGTGGTTCTCGCTCGGCGCCTTCCAGAAGTGGTTGAAGCCGATGCCCAGCATGTTGGCCAGCGAGGCGAAGGACGACAGGTGGCCGCCCAGGTCGCCGTCGGCGCGGTTGGCCTTGACGACCATCGCCATGGCGTTCCAGCGCATCCACGAGCGCAGGCGCTCTTCATATTCGAGGTTGCCCGGGCAGTGCTCTTCGAGGTGCGCCGGGATGGTGTTGACGTAGGCCGTATTGCTGGAGAACGGCATGAGAGCGCCGCGGCGGCGGGCCAGGTCGACCAGGCGCTCCAGCAGGTAGTGGGCGCGATCGGTGCCTTCGAATTCGATGACTGCTTCGAGCGCGTCGAGCCATTCCTTGGTCTCGAGCGAATCCGGGTCATTGGCGGCCTGGGCCGTCAACTGGTCGAGTTGAGCTGACATTACTACGTCTCCTTGAGTTTGGTGCCCCACTCGATTCCAGATCCCCTGGACGCATGGTGGCGAAAAGACTATCCCTAAATTAAAGCCTGTCGATTCTACCAGTGGAGCACTAATTTTTCAAAATACGATATACGATTTCATAATATGAAAATTGACCATGCAGGGCAGATCATGCACGGTCCATACGTCGAAAAAATACGGAAAATACGGCTGAGAACGGCAACCTGAAGTCAAACTCAGGCACGGCGATAAATATGACAATGAACGGCTCATCGCGGCGCGCGATACCCTGCTGCCCTTATAATTTCGTTTTTGTCCATCCTCGAGTCCCGCCATGCCCGCCCAACTGATCGACGGAGTCAAACTTTCCCACCAACTGCGCGCCGACATCGCCCGCCGCGCCGCCGACCTCACGGCCCAGGGCCACCAGCCCGGCCTGGCCGTCATCATCGTCGGCGACGACCCCGCCAGCCACGTCTACGTGCGCAACAAGGTCAAGGCCTGCGGCGAAGCCGGCTTCCACTCGGTACTGGAAAAGTACGAGGCCGATTTTTCGGAAGCGGCCCTGCTGGAGCGCATCGCCGCGCTGAACGTCGACCCGGCCATCCACGGCATCCTCGTGCAAATGCCGCTGCCGAAGCACATCAACCCGTCGAAGGTGATCGAGGCGATCGCCACCACCAAGGACGTCGACGGCTACTCGGTGCTGTCGGCCGGCGAACTGGTCGCCAACCTGCCGGGCTTCCGCCCCTGCACGCCCTACGGCTGCATGAAGCTGATCGAGACCACCGGCATCGACCTGCGCGGCAAGCATGCGGTGGTCATCGGCCGTTCGAACACGGTCGGCAAGCCGATGGCGCTGCTGCTCTTGCAGGCCAACGCCACCGTCACCATCTGCCATAGCGCGACGCCGGATCTGGGCTACCACACCCGCCAGGCCGATGTGATCGTCGCCGCCGTCGGCCGCCGCAACACCGTCACCGCCGACATGGTCAAGCCCGGAGCGATCGTGATCGACGTCGGCATGAACCGCAATGACGAAGGCAAGCTGTGCGGCGACGTCGACTTCGACGGCGTCAGCGAAGTGGCCGCGCACATTACGCCGGTGCCGGGCGGCGTCGGCCCGATGACGATTACCATGCTGTTGATGAATACCCTCGAGTCCGCGGAACGTGGACTTGCCAAGAAACAAGTACCAGCCGACCCGGCTGCCGGGATGATTCCGAAGCCGGGCATAGCCTGAACTTTTAGAAGGAGCACCATGAGCATCGATACCAGCAATCCCCTCCTCGCGAATCCACTTCTCGACCTCACGGGCCTGCCCCGTTTCGACGCGATCCGCCCCGAGCACGTGACGCCGGCGATCGAACAGCTGATCGCGGATGCTCGCCAGGTGGTCCAGCAACTCGAAGCCCCCGCCGACAGCGTCAGCTGGGACAATTTCGTGGTCCCGCTCGAGGAAGCGACCGAACACCTGGGCCGCGCCTGGGGCATGGTCAACCACCTGAATCACGTGATGGACACGCCCGAACTGCGTGCCACCTATAACGAGAACCAGCCGAAAGTGACCGAGTTCTGGACCGAGCTGGGCCAGAACGAGGCGCTGTTCGCCAAGTACAAGCAGCTGCGCGCCAGCACCGAATACGACACCCTGACGCCGGCGCGCAAGCGCATCGTCGAGAACGCCCTGCGCGACTTCCGCCTGGGCGGCGCCGAGCTGCCGGAAAAGCAGAAGGAACGCTTCGCCGAGATCCAGGAGCAGCAGGCCGCCCTGTCGACCCGCTTCTCGGAAAACGTACTGGATGCGACCAACGACTTCAAGCTGCTGGTCGAGAACGAAGCCGAACTGGCCGGCCTGCCGGACGACGCCAAGGCTGCTGCACGCGCCGCCGCCGAGCGCGACGGCAAGACGGGCTGGCAGTTCTCGCTGCACTTCCCTTCCTACTTCCCGGTGCTGCAGTTTGCCGACAACCGCGAGCTGCGCGAAAAGATCTACCGCGCCAACGCCACCAAGGCCTCCGAGATGGGCGCGGTGTTCTCGGAAGTCGAGAAGTGGGACAACACGAACAACATCGCCCAGCTGCTCAAGCTGCGCGATGAGGAAGCCAAGCTGCTCGACTTCCGCAGCTTTGCCGACGTCTCGCTCGAGCCGAAGATGGCCGAGAGCCCGGAACGCGTGATCGAGTTCCTGGAAGACCTGGCGCGCCGCGCCCGCCCGTATGCCGAGAAAGACCTGGCCGAGCTGCGCGCCTTCGCGAAGGACGAACTGGGCATCGACGAGATGCAGGCCTGGGACGCCACCTACGCTTCCGAAAAGCTGCGCGAGAAGCGCTATGCCTTCTCGGCCCAGGAAGTGAAGCAGTACTTCCCGGAGCCGAAGGTCGTGGCCGGCCTGTTCGGCGTGATTTCGAAAGTGTTCGGCGTGACCATCTCGCTGGATCAGGGCCCGGTCTGGCATCCGGACGTGCGCTTCTTCCGCATCGAGCGCGACGGCCACGCAGGTAAGCAACTCGTCGGCCAGTTTTATCTGGACCTGTACGCCCGCGAAGGCAAGGGCCAGGGCGCCTGGATGGACGACGCCCGCGGCCGCCGCCTGAACACGGGCGGCATCGTGCAGACGCCGATCGCCTACCTGGTCTGCAACTTCACGCCGCCGGCCACCGTCGATGGCCAGCTCCAGCCCTCGCTGTTCACGCACGACGAAGTGACGACCCTGTTCCACGAGTTCGGCCACGGCCTGCACCACATGCTGACCGAAGTCGACGAACTGTCGGTGTCCGGCATCTCCGGCGTGGAATGGGATGCGGTCGAGCTGCCTTCGCAGTTCATGGAAAACTTCTGCTGGGAGTGGGACGTCCTGCAGGACATGACCGCGCACGTGAAGACCGGCGAGCCGCTGCCGCGCGAGCTGTACGAGAAGATGCTGGCGGCGAAGAACTTCCAGTCCGGTATGCAGACGCTGCGCCAGGTCGAGTTCTCGCTGATCGACATGCACCTGCACTACGACTTCGACCCGAATAGCCAGAAGACGGTGCAGGACCTGGTCGACGAGGTGCGCAGCAAGTTCTCGGTGCTGATCCCGCCTTCGTTCAACCGCTTCCAGCACAGCTTCGGCCATATCTTTGCCGGCGGCTATGCGGCGGGGTACTATAGCTACAAGTGGGCGGAGGTGCTGTCGGCCGATGCCTATGCGGCTTTCGAAGAAGCGGTCGAGGCAGGCGGCGGCGCGCTGGATGAAACCGGCAAGCGCTTCCACCGCGAGATCCTGTCGGTGGGCGGCTCGCGTCCGGCGCTCGAATCCTTCAAGGCCTTCCGCGGCCGCGAACCGCAGATCGACGCGCTGCTGCGCCATAACGGCATGCAGGCGGCCTGAGGGTTTTATTGGAGTCGGCATGATGAGCAGGCGGGATCGAAGCAGCGCACGGCGCAGGCGGCACATGCTGCCTGGTCTGCTGCTTCTCGCCTGTTTTTCCGTTTCCGCCCAGGTGTATAAATGGACCGATGCCCAGGGCACGGTCCATTACACCGACACCCCACCGCCGGCCCAAAAGGCCAGCGAGATCAAGACGCCTGCGCCGGGCGCTGCGGCATCCGGCAAGACACCCCTGCCCTACGAGCTGGCGCGCGCCGTCAAAGCCAGCCCGGTCACGCTGTACACCACCACGCAGTCGCCCTGCGCCGGCTGCGACCAGGGCCGCGCGCTGCTGCGCGCACGCGGCATCCCCTACACCGAAAAGACCGTCAACAGCGACGAGGACAAGGAACAGCTGCGCCAGCTCACCGGCAAGCTGGAACTGCCGCTGCTGGCGGTCGGCAACCGACAAATCGCCGGCTTCCAGGACGCGGCCTGGCAGGATGCGCTGAACGCGGCGGCGTATCCGCGTACGGCCCAGCTGCCGCGCGGCTACCAGTACGCCGCGCCCGAATCCGCCGCGCCGGCGCCCGCGAGCGTGCCGACGCCGCCCGCGCGCGCCAGGAGCGCAGCGCCGGCGCCCGACGAAGCCGCGGCCCGGGCCGCCGAACAGCAGCCGCGCCGCGACGCTCCCAAGCCGGGCAATGCACCGCCCGGTTTCCAATTCTGACGCATCGCACCCCATGACCCGGATCGACTTCCATACCAATATCCCCGACAAGCTCAGCTACGCATGCCGGCTGGCGCGCAAGGCCTATGCCGCGCGCGGCAAGGTCGTGCTGCTGGCCGAGACCAGCGACCAGGCCGAGCAGCTGAACGAAGCGCTGTGGACCCTGTCCGGCACCGACTTCGTGCCGCACGTGATGGCCGGGGACCCGCTGGCGCCGGAGACGCCGGTGATCGTCACCTTCGACGAGCGCGCCGCGCTGCCGCATCGCGACATGCTGGTCAACCTGACCCGCCGCACGCCCGAAGGCTTCGACCAGTTCGCGCGCGTGTTCGAGATCATCTCGACCGACGAGGAAGACGCTGCCGCCGGACGCGCCCGCTACGTCGCCTACCGCAAGCAGGAATATCCGCTGACCCACTTCGTGGCAGGCCAGTCATGACCGATAACCGATCCTTCGACGAGATTCCGGTGCTGACCGAGGTGGTGGCCGAGAAGGCGCCGGCGGTTGAGGCGCAGGAGACGCCGGCTGCTGCCGACGCCGGCCCGGATGCTGCTGCCGCTCCCGATGCCATCGACACCGAAACCGAAGCCGCGCCGGATGTCGCCGATGACGCCGAGCCGATCCCGGTGCTCGAAGTCGCCGCGAACGCCACGCCCGCACCCGCACCCGCGCAATCCACCGCTCCCCCCGACGACGCCTGGCGCGCGCTGGAAGAACGCCTGGTCACGCGCGTGCTGGACCGCTTGCAGCCGCGCATCGATGTGGTGCTGGAAGACCAGGTGCGCGACCAGATGGCGATCGTGCTCGACCACGTCGCCGAACGCCTCGGTCTGGAGCTGCGCACTGCCCTGCAGCAGTCGATCGAGCACGTGGTCGCACGCGCCGTGCAGCAGGAACTGGCCCACCTGATCGCGCGCCAAAGCTGAGCGTTTTGCCGCTTTTCCGACCCGCCGCGGGGCGGCGTTGCACCGGCCCCGTGCACCTCTCAGCTTTTGCTTTTCCAAGACAGGATAGTGATGTATCTTTTCCTGGCGTCAGGACCTCAGGACGCAAACACTTGGAGAACTTGGAGAGACGCATGCAGGTCAACATGAAATTCACCCTGATCCCGGCCGCCGTCGCGCTGGCCTTCGGCGGCGCCGCCTCGGCCCAGCAAGTCGTCAAGATCGGCCACGTGGCGCCGATTTCCGGCCCCAGCGCCCACCTCGGCAAGGACAACGAGAACGCCGCGCGCATGGCGATCGACGAACTGAATGCCAAGCCCTTCACCATCAACGGCCAGAAGGTCACGCTGCAGCTGGTCTCCGAGGACGACGGCGCCGATCCCAAGCAGGGCACGGCGGTGGCGCAGAAGCTGGTCGACGCCCACGTCAACGGCGTGATCGGCCACCTGAATTCGGGCACCACGGTGCCGGCCTCGAAAATCTACAACGACGCCGGCATCGTCCAGATCTCCCCCGCCACCACTGCGCCGGCCTACACCCGCCAGCGCTTCCCGGGCGCCTTCCGTACGGTCGCCAGCGACGCCAAGCTGGGCGGCACCCTGGCCAAGTATGCGGCCGACACGCTGAAGGTGAAGAACATCGCCATCATCGACGACCGCACCACCTACGGCCAGGGCGTGGCCGACGAATTCGTGAAGGGCGCCAAGGCCGCCGGCATGAAGGTCGTGGGGCGCGAGTTCACCAACGACAAGGCGACCGACTACACCGCCATCCTCACTTCGATCAAGGCCAAGAAGCCGGACCTGATCTTCTTCGGCGGGATGGACTCGGTGGCCGGCCCGATGCTCAAGCAGGTCAAGGCGCTCGGCATCCCGGCGACCTTCATGGGCGGCGACGGCATGTGCACCGAAGCGCTGGGCCGCCTGGCCGGCGACGGCCTCGGCGAAGGCAAGGTGTATTGCGCCGAAGCGGGCGGCGTCAAAGGGCCGCAGGAGAAGGTGATGGAAGACTTTCGCGCGCGCTACAAGAAGAAGTTCAACCAGGACGTGCAGCTGTACGCGCCCTATGTGTACGACTCGGTGATGGTGATGGCGACCGCGATGCAGAACGCGAAATCGGCCGATCCGGCCAAGTATCTGCCGGCGCTGAAGACCATCAAGTACGAGGGCGTGACCGGCACCATCCAGTTCGATCCGGTCGGCGACATCAAGGACGGCGCTTTAACTCTGTTCACCTACAAGGGCGGCAAGCGGACCAAGCTCGACGTCGTACGCTGATCGTTTTCGAGCACGCATGAAAAAAGCGCCCTGGGGTTCAGCCACCCCGGGCGCTTTTTCTTATGCGGGCCTGCAGATTATTTCTGCGACAGGACCCACTTGACCAGGCTGCGGGCTTCGGCTTCGCTCACCTGCGGATTGGCCGGCATCGGCACCGGACCCCAGACGCCCGAACCGCCCTTCATGACCTTCTGCACCAGCTTGTCCTCGGCGCCTTTCTGGCCGGCGTATTTCGCGGCGACGTCTTTGTAGGCCGGGCCGACCAGCTTGTTGCCGATCGCGTGGCAAGCCATGCAGTTCTTGGCCTTGGCCAGGTCCGCCTGCGCGAAGGCGCTGGTCGACACCAGGGCGGAGACCGCCATCATGATCATCAGGGACCGTTTCATTCCGTACTCTCCAAAGTGAAATCTGTGCAGATTCTATCCTGTTTCCATAGCGTAGGGGACAGCGATACAGACTGTAACGGCTGATACACGTTTTGGTTGACCGAATGGCAGGATTTCGTTGCCGTGAGGCACGATTATTGTAAGATGGTCCGAGATAGCAAAAGGATCCATCATGCCCCTCATTCTCCTGCTCGCCGCCCTGGTGGCGCTGCGCTTCTTCGAAGTCTGGAAATTCGCCGACCTGTCCTGGTGGTGGATCATCGGCCTCGCCGTTCTCGCCTTCGTCTGGTTCGAGTTCATCGAAAAGATGCTCGGCCTGGACAAGAAGAAGGCCCATAAAGAAGACGAAGTCCGCCGCAAAGCCCGCGTCAAGCAAACCTTCGACAAACGTAAATAAACCGCAAACCGGGGTCAGACACCGATTTTGGGAAATTGCCTGAATCCGGTGTCTGACCCCGGTTTGCGTTAGCTCAGCTGTGATACATTTCGCGAATGGATTGAACCTATTCCGCGGGAAATGCATATCACATGAATCTGGAGCTTCGACAGCTGCGCTACTTCGTCACCGTCGCCGAGGAGCTGCACTTCGGGCGGGCGGCGGCGAGGCTGCACATGACCCAGCCGCCGCTGTCGCAGGCGATCGCGGCGCTGGAAGAGTTGCTGGGCGCGCCGCTATTCGTGCGCAACCGGCGCACCGTCGAGCTGGCGCCGGCCGGCAGCGCCCTGCTGCCCGAGGCGCGGCGCCTGCTGGCGGAAGCCAATGCGCTGCCGGCACTGGCGCGCCGCGCCGCCGCCGGCGAAGTGGGCCGGCTCTCGCTCGCTTTCGTCACCTCCGCCGACTACAGCGTGCTGCCGCCCTTCCTGCGCCGCTACAGCGAGCGCTATCCGGCCGTGCATCTGAACCTGATCGAGGCGACTTCCGACGTCCAGGCCGAGGAGCTGCTGCGCGGCCGCGTCGACGCCGGCCTCTTGATCCCGCCGCTGCCCGACAAGGCCGAGGGCGAGCTCGATTACATGAAGGTGCTCGAAGAGCCGCTGATCCTGTGCGCACCGAGCGGGCTGCCGGCACTGGCAAGCAGCAAGCCGATTCATCTTCAAGACCTGCCGCGCCTCCCCCTCATCATCTTCCCGCGCGAGATCTCGCCGGCCCTGCACGACGCCATCCTGTCCTGCTTCCGCGCGGCCGGCATCACTCCCACGATCGGCCAGCTGGCGATCCAGATGCAGACCATCGTCAGCCTCGTCTCCAGCGGCATGGGCTTGGCACTTGTGCCACAATCCGTGTCTAACCTGATGCGGCCCGGCGTAGAATACCGTGCCCTCGCGGACCCGACCCCGCTGGTCGAGACCGGCATCGCCTGGCGCCGCGACAACCCGTCGCCCGTGCTGCAGGGCTTTCTGGAACTACTGAGGAATCATTGATATGCTCGTCCACCCGAACTGGGACCCCGTCGCCTTCAACATAGGCCCCCTGCCGATCCACTGGTACGGGATCATGTACGTGGTCGCCTTCGCCCTCTTCATCATCCTCGGCCGCGTGCGCATCCGCACCCAGCCCCACGTCCAGGCCCAGGGCTGGACCAAGGAGGATCTCGACGACATGCTGTTCTACGGGATGCTCGGCGTGGTGATCGGCGGGCGCCTCGGCGAAGTGCTGTTCTACCAGCCGGCCCACTTCCTGGCCAATCCGATCGACATCTTCAAGACCTGGCAGGGCGGCATGTCCTACCACGGCGGCTTCATCGGCGTGCTGGTGGCGATGGCGCTGTGGGCCCGCAAGCGCAAGCGCAACCTGCTCGACGTCTACGACTTCATCGCGCCGATGGTCCCGATCGGCTATGCCTGCGGCCGCCTGGGCAATTTCATCAACCACGAACTGCCGGGCCGCATGGCCGATCCTTCGCTGCCCTGGGCCATGCAGTGGCCGGGCATCACCGACCACCTGGTCCATCCTTCGCCGCTGTACCAGATGCTGGTCGACGGCGTGCTCTGCTTCGTCATCATGTGGATCTTCGCGCGCAAGCCGCGCCCGCGCCTGGCGGTCGGCGCCCTCTACACGCTGCTGTACGGCTGCGCGCGCTTCTTCACCGAATACTTCCGCGTGCCGGACTGGGAGACCCATGTGATGGGCCTGCCGATCACCTCCGGCCAGGTGCTGTCGCTGCCGATGATCGTGGCGGGCCTGCTGATGCTGGGCTGGGCCTATTCGGGCGGGAACAAACGCGCCGTGCACGCGTAAGCGAAAGCGACGACGCATGCGCCGCCGCACACTGATCGCCGCCGCAGCCGCGGCCTCCCTGCTGCTGGGCGCCTGCGCAAGCAACGCGCCGCGGCAGGACGCCGGCGCACTCGCCGTCGGCAAGCTCACGGCGCCGCTCCCGGACGGCGTCACCCTGCTGCGCTCCGCACGCGGCGCACCGCAACTGGTCACTGCCCAGGGCCAGGCGCGCACCGGGCAGCCGGCCATCGCCAACGATGCGCAGACCCGCTTCCTGGTCGGCTCGATCTCGAAGTGGATTACCACGGTGGCGGTGCTGCGCCTGATGGACCAGGGCCGCATCGATATCGACCAGCCGGTCACCACCTGGCTCCCTGAACTGCCGCCGGCCAGCCGCGCCGTCACCCTGCGCCACCTGCTGTCGAATACCAGCGGCATCCCGAACGGCCTGGCGCAGGCGCTGCGTGCGGACCGTGCGGCGGTCGAAGCCTCGGCCATCCCACCGCTCGAAGGCGCCCTGCGCTACGGCGCCGGCGCCTTGGCTTTCGAACCGGGCAGCCGCTTCGACTATTCCTTCACCAACTGGGTCATCGTCGGCGGCATCGTCGAACGCGTCACCGGCGAACCCTTCCAGCAGGCGGTCACGCGCCTGGTGCTGCAGCCGGCCGGCGTGCGCAATACCGGCTTCGCCGATGCCGCCTGGGAGTCGTCGGCGCATGCAGCCCTGGCCTACGCGAAGGACAAGGCGACCCGCAAGACCAGCGCAATGCCGCCGATGGTGGCTGCCAGCGGCACCGTCTACAGCACGGCGGCCGACCTGGTTGCGATTGCCGACGCCGTATATGCGGGCGGTCTGCTCTCTAGTAAAGCACGCAACGAACTGCTGACGGTGCAGCACGCACCCGAGGACTATGCGCTGGGCGGCAGGGTACGCGAAATCGGCAGCGGGACCGCGAAGCGCACCGTGGTGTGGAATTCCGGCGTCTTCGGCGGCTACAAGACCTTGCTGGTGTATGCGCCGGCAAATGGCGCAGCGGTGGTTCTGATGAACAACACTGACGTCGAGCAATCCGATCAGCGCCAGCTGGCGGAGTCGCTATTGGAAGCGCTCTGACAGGCCCGGTAGGCGTGATCCTGCAAACACCTGCGACACTGTCCGCTGGTCAGGAAAGAAAGCAATTTTAGTTGCTCTGAGAGTTAGGTAAAGCACCGTTCATGACCACATGGGAATCTATCGTGGTCCCATGAAGCACGCACTCTCACCCAAAAAGCTGTATGCGATGCAGCGCATGTCGATCGCCCTGAGGCGGGCCGCCGCGGCCCGGCCCTTCGGCGCGGCCACCGACAGGGCCTTGCGCTGGGCCTCGGCCTGGGGCATGGTCGCCGGCATCCGCACGCCGCATACGCACATGCGCATCCGGCGCGACACGCTGGTCGGCGTCAGCTGACCCCTGCGAGTTCCAGAATCTTCTTCCACTGCCCCAGCGTGACCGGCGAGATCGACAGCCTGCTGCCCTTCTGCAGCAGGACCATGTCTTCGAGTTCCGGTACCCCGCGCAACTCCGTCAGCGGCAGGTAGCGGCCCTTATCGACCGCCTGGACGTCGACCGAGATCCAGCGCGGCGTCTCGCGCGTCGCTTTCGGGTCGAAGTACTTGCCGCCTTCCTCGAACTGGCTCGCGTCCGGATAGGCGCCGCTGGCCACGCGCGCAACGCCCGCCACGCCCGGCACCGCGCAGCTGGAGTGATAGAACAGGATGCCGTCGCCGACCTGCATCTGATCGCGCATGAAATTGCGGGCCTGGTAGTTGCGAACCCCGAACCAGGCGACCGTGCGATCCTTTGCTGCTAACACGTCGTCGAAACTGACTTCGTCGGGTTCGGATTTCATCAACCAATACGGCATGCGCGCATACTCCAGAAATACAAATGAAAAAGCGGCTGCGCACATGACGTGCCGCAGCCGCTCCGAATTGTAGCCCCGCCTGTGCCGTTTTTGCCGGCATCCCGAACCTAAGCGGCTCAAGGTGGTCACAGTCAGCTCAATTTCGGGTTCGTCAAACTAGTGACGATCACGCCCACCAAGCATATTCCGCAACCTATGCGAATGAATGGTTCAAGGAATATATGGCAAATCTCGAACACCGCAGGGTAGACGGCAGTTTACTACGATGAACTGCCATGTCAAACGAATTCAGGCTCAAACCAGATTTTCTTGCGGCGCCAGAGCCTGGTCCAACACGGAATGCATCGCTTCCAGTTTTTGCTTGACTTCCAGCATCGACTGGTCCCCGAGAGGACCCTGGGGCGACTTCACCGACAGGAGTTCGGCCGCCACCGACAGCGCAGCCATGACGGCGATGCGGTCGTTGCCCTTCACCTTGCCGGAGTCGCGCAGCGCGCACATCTTGCTGTCGAGGTAATGAACGGCTTCGCGCAGCGTGTGCTGCTCGCCTTCGCGGCAGGCCAGCCGGTAGGACTGGCCCATGATGAGTACGTCAAGGTGGATCATTGCGCGGCCTCGGCGTCGTCGGGGTTGGCGGATGCGTCTTCGGAGGCATCCGCATCGGCAGGCGCAGCGGGCTCGAGCTGGGCGAGCACCGCTTCGACGCGTTGCTGGGCCTGCAGCAGACGGTTCTTGAAATCGAGGTTTTCCGCGCTCAGCAAGGCATTGGCCTGGCGCAGCAGATAGTTCTCGCTGCGCAGCGACTGGGTCAGCTGGGCGAGCCGATCGATTTTATCGGACAGTTCTTGGAATTCGGAAATCATCCATAACTATAGGATCGGGAGCGATTCTTCGTCAACAGGATGCGTTCCGTGCGCAGGTTTTAAAAAATGGGTGGTAGTCTTCGGCGCTCTTTGCGGCAGACCAGCTCATCCACTTGCGAAAACGCAAAAAAGTTGACCAAATCCCCAACACTGGCGCTTGAAATGGTCAATTATCGTCCCTATAATTAGCACTCGTTAGGGAGGAGTGCTAACAGCTCCTCGCCCGCTGCCGAATCCGGGGCGGTTTTCAAACGAATAGTCAATCAACAATTTAAGGAGTTTTGCATGAACCTTCGCCCATTGCACGATCGCGTGATCGTGAAGCGTCTCGACCAGGAAACCAAAACTGCGTCCGGCCTGATCATTCCGGATGCGGCGGCCGAGAAACCGGACCAGGGTGAGATTCTCGCCGTGGGCAACGGCAAAGTGCAAGAAAACGGCAACGTCCGTCCGCTGGAAGTGAAAGTCGGCGACCGCGTCCTGTTCGGCAAATACTCGGGCCAGACCGTCAAGGTCAACGGCGAGGAACTGCTGGTCATGCGCGAAGAAGACATCATGGCCGTCCTGGCCCAGTAATCAAGTCCAAACACTTTCCTGAATACGGAGAATCAACAAAATGGCAGCTAAAGACGTAATTTTCGGCGATATCGCACGCGCCAAGATGGTTGAGGGCGTGAATGTCCTGGCCAACGCAGTCAAAGTCACCCTGGGCCCGAAAGGCCGCAACGTCGTGCTGGACCGTTCGTTCGGCGCACCGACCGTCACCAAGGACGGCGTCTCGGTCGCGAAAGAGATCGAACTGAAAGACAAGCTCCAGAACATGGGCGCGCAGATGGTGAAGGAAGTCGCTTCGAAGACCAGCGACAACGCCGGTGACGGCACCACCACCGCGACCGTGCTGGCGCAAGCCATCGTGCGCGAAGGCATGAAGTTCGTTGCCGCCGGCATGAACCCGATGGACCTGAAGCGCGGCATCGACAAGGCCGTCGCCGCCACCGTCGAAGAACTGAAGAAAATCGCCAAGCCGACCACCACCTCGAAAGAGATCGCCCAGGTCGGCACCATCTCGGCCAACTCGGACGCGTCCGTTGGCGAGCGCATCGCTGAAGCGATGGAAAAAGTCGGCAAGGAAGGCGTCATCACCGTCGAAGACGGCAAGTCGCTGCAGGACGAGCTGGACATCGTCGAAGGTATGCAATTCGACCGCGGCTACCTGTCGCCGTACTTCATCAACAACCCGGACAAGCAGGTTGCCGTTCACGAGAACCCGTTCGTCCTGCTGTGCGACAAGAAGATCTCGAACATCCGTGACCTGCTGCCGGTGCTGGAGCAAGTTGCCAAAGCCGGCCGTCCGCTGGTGATCGTCGCCGAAGACATCGACGGCGAAGCGCTGGCCACCCTGGTGGTCAACAACATCCGCGGCATCCTGAAGACCGTCGCCGTCAAGGCCCCGGGCTTCGGCGACCGCCGTAAAGCCATGCTGGAAGACATCGCCATCCTGACCGGCGGCCAGGTCATCGCCGAAGAAGTCGGCCTGACCCTGGAAAAAGTCACCCTGAACGAACTGGGCCAGGCAAAGCGTATCGAAGTCGGCAAGGAAAACACCATCATCATCGATGGCGCCGGCGCCGCTGAAGGCATCGAGGCACGCGTCAAGATGATCCGCGTCCAGATCGAAGAAGCGACCTCGGACTACGACCGCGAAAAACTGCAAGAGCGCGTGGCCAAGCTGGCCGGCGGCGTTGCCGTGATCCGCGTCGGTGCTGCTACCGAAGTCGAAATGAAGGAGAAGAAAGCACGCGTGGAAGACGCGCTGCACGCTACCCGCGCTGCCGTCGAAGAAGGCATCGTTCCTGGCGGCGGCGTGGCCCTGCTGCGCGCCCGTTCGGCACTGCAAGTGCAAGGCGACAACCCGGACCAGGACGCCGGCATCAAGATCGTCCTGCGCGCCATGGAAGAGCCGCTGCGCATGATCGTCCAGAACGCCGGTGAAGAGCCGTCGGTCGTGGTTTCGGCTGTCCTGAACGGCACCGGCAACTACGGCTACAACGCTGCCAACGGCACCTACGGCGACATGGTCGAAATGGGCGTGCTGGATCCGGCCAAGGTCACCCGCTCGGCACTGCAGAACGCAGCGTCGATCGCCGGCCTGATGCTGACCACCGACTGCATGGTCTCCGAGATCGTCGAAGACAAGCCGGCCGGCGGTATGGGCGGTATGGGTGGCATGGGCGGCATGGGCATGGACGGCATGATGTAATCAAGCCGGACGGCTCCCGAGCCAACCGAGTAGTAAAGTAAGGCCCGCGGGGTTTGCGCCCCGCGGGTTTTTTTCATTCCGGAGGCGAGCGATGGCGGCAATCAAACTGGACGAACTAGAAAACGCGGCCATCCTGGTCGACGACGGCGAAGGCTCTGCCCGCGCGCTCGTCGCGCGCGACAGCGGCATGATCCATCTGCTCAACGACGAGTACATGGACGAGGAAGCGCCGCTTCCTGGCGACATGGGCGACATCGGCGATAGCGAAGCCGGCGGCAACTACGTGTCCGTGCCTGCCGCCAGCGAATTGGGCCTGGGCCGCGCGCTGATGCAGCGCTTTGCGGGTTCGCACCTGCCCGGCGACCGGGAACGGGTGCAGGAAATCTTTGCCCGCCAGGATCCCTACGACCGCTTTTCGAAGCTGCTCGAGGAGCGTGGCGAGCTGGATGCCTGGTACCGCTTCCGCGAAAACGAAACCCGGACGGCGCTGGTCCGCTGGTGCGAACAGCACAGGCTGCAACTCGACGGCTGAGCACTTTTGACAACATGGCGGCGCCGATACGCGCCGTTACGTTATATACTGGGCCTGGGTGCGCACACGTCCGTGTGACGCAGGGATAGCGTCGGTCGGGCCGCCACGCGGTTTCCGGCTGCCCACATGACGACACCTGCATCTGCACCTTCCCGCGCCCTGTCCCACACTTTCCAGCGCTTTTTCGCCTCCAAAAAAGCCGGCGGCATCATTCTCATCGCCTGTACCCTGCTGTCGCTACTGCTGGCCAATTCGCCGCTGGGCGACAGCTATCTCGGCTTCTGGCACCACGAGATCGCCGGCATGAGCGTCGAACACTGGATCAACGACGGCCTGATGGCGGTGTTCTTCCTGATGGTGGGGCTCGAACTCGAACGTGAGCTGTACAACGGCGAGCTGTCCGACTTTCGCAATGCCCTGCTGCCGATTGTCGCCGCTGTCGGCGGGATCTGCGTCCCAGCCTTGCTGCACTTCAGCCTGAATGCCGGTATGCCGACCCAGGGCGGCATGGGAATTCCGATGGCCACCGACATTGCCTTTGCGCTGGGCGTGCTCGCCCTGCTCGGCAAGGGTGTGCCGGCTTCGCTGAAGATTTTCCTGACCGCGCTGGCCGTCATCGACGACCTCGGCGCCATCCTGGTAATCGCCGTGTTCTACACGACCGAGCTGCAGCTCGCTTACCTCATCGGCGCCCTGGCCGTGTTCGGCGCGCTGGTCTGCCTGAACCGGTTCGGCCGCGTCATGGCGCTGTTTCCCTATCTGCTGGGCGGTGCGCTGATGTGGTTCCTGATGCTGAAGTCCGGCATCCATGCGACGATCGCCGGCGTCCTGCTCGCCTTCGCCATCCCCTATTCGGCGCGGCAGGACGATGAACAATCGCCATCGCACCGGCTCGAGCACGTGCTGCACGCGCCGACTTCCTTCTTCATCCTTCCCCTGTTCGCCCTGGCGAATACGGGCATCGTCATCGGCGCCGGCTGGGCCGCGGAACTGGCCTCGTCCAATAGCCTCGGCATTTTCGGCGGCCTGGTGCTGGGCAAGCCGATTGGCATCTTCCTGTTCAGCTTTGCAGCGGTCAGCCTCGGCCTGTGCAAACTGCCCGCCGACCTGTCATGGCGCCATGTGCTGGGCGCGGGGATGTTGGGCGGAATCGGCTTTACCATGTCGATCTTCATCACCAACCTCGCCTTCCCGGGCCAGGCCGATGCGGTCACGGCATCGAAGATCGCGATTCTGCTGGCTTCGCTGACAGCCGGCGTCATCGGTTTCCTGTGGCTGAAATTCCTTGGCCGGCCCTTGCCGACGGATGCGGATACCGACAGGCTCGATTGAGTCCGGGCGCCGATTCGGCATCGGCGCAACACTCGCGCTACAATTTGGTTGCCACAAAGCAAGATCACTCTATACTGTGCATACAGCACTGTAAAAACAGTCATCCTTGCGCCCAATTCCTGCGCAACTTCCCTTGTTTCGTTCCGCAACGGCATCCACATGAATCTCCAAAATCTCAAGGTCGGCACCCGGCTTGCCCTCGGCTATACACTGGTCATTTTCCTGCTCGTCATCACGGTCGGCGTCGGCTTGCTCAAGATGAAGGAAATGCAGGACCGCACCAGCACGATTACCGACGTCAACAACGTTCAGATCAGCCTGGCAGCCAGGATGCAGGACAGTGTCACCGACCGCATGGTCGCCTTGCGCAACCTGGCCATCCTGACCGACGACGCCAAGATGAATGCGGAAGCCCAGCGCATTCGCAAGCTGGAAGCGGTTTATGCCGACGCAAAAGCGAAACTCGGCAAGACCTTCGAAGACCCTTCGACCACGCTCGAAGAAAAATCCTTCTTCACGAAGCTGCAGGAACAGGAAGCAGCAGCCCTGCCCTTGATGGCCGAGGCCGAAAAGCTCGGCCTTGCCAACAAGATGGAAGAGACGAACGCGCTGATGATGAACAAGGTCGACCCGGCGCAGGCTGCCTGGCTCGACACCTTGAACAACCTCTCGAAGTGGGAAGAAAAGCTGAACGACGACGCTGCCCGCGACGCCGCCAATGCCTACCACACCGCCGTCACCCTGATGCTGCTGTTCAGCGCCATCGCGATTGCGGTCGGCATCGCCGCCGCTACCATGGTCACCCGCGCGCTGCTCAAGCAGCTGGGCGGCGAGCCAGCCGAAGCCGCACGGGTCGCCGCCGCCATCGCCGCCGGCGACCTCGGCGTCGATGTGCCGGTCAAGCCGCAGGACCGCGGCAGCATGATGCTGGCCATGCGCGAGATGCGCGACCGCCTTGCAGCCATCGTCGGCGAAGTGCGCAGCGGCACCGACACGATCGCCACCGCCGCCTCCCAGGTCTCGAGCGGCAACCTGGACCTCTCAAGCCGTACCGAACAGCAGGCCGGTGCGCTGGAGGAAACTGCCTCTTCGATGGAGGAGCTGACCTCGACCGTGCGCCAGAATGCCGAGAACGCCCAACAGGCCAGCACGATGGCGGTATCGGCATCCGAAGCGGCGCAGCAGGGCGGGCAGATCGTTGCCGAAGTGATCGACACGATGGGCGCCATCACCGAAGCGGCAAAGAAGATCGTCGACATCATCTCGGTCATCGATGGCATCGCCTTCCAGACCAACATCCTGGCACTGAACGCCGCGGTGGAAGCGGCGCGCGCAGGCGAACAGGGCCGCGGTTTCGCGGTGGTTGCCGGCGAAGTGCGCAATCTGGCGCACCGCGCCGGCTCGGCGGCCAAGGAAATCAAACTGCTGATCGACGATTCGGTCCAGAAGATCGGCGCCGGTTCGGCACTGGTCGGCCAGGCCGGCAGCAGCATGGACGACATCGTCGTGCGTGTGAAGAGCATGGCCGATATCATGGGCGAGATCTCCGCCGCCAGCCGCGAACAGAGCAGTGGCATCGAACAGGTGAACCAGGCCATTTCTCAAATGGACGAAGTGACCCAGCAGAACGCCGCCCTGGTCGAGGAAGCCAGCGCCGCCTCGCAGTCGATGCAGGAGCAGGCTGCCAAGCTGTCCGAGCTGGTCGGTACCTTCAGGCTGGCGAGCGGCAGCGCGCCTGCGCCAGTCAGGATGGCGACGTCGCAGCGCACCGCCCTGCCAACGCTGGCGGCGCCGTCGAAGCGCAAGCCTACCGGCGCAGCCGCCGAGCCGGAGTGGGAAGTCTTCTAGGAATTTGACGAATTTAAGCGCGCTCGCTAACAGACGTGCGCTCTGCCCTCCCCTAATGTTCACGAACTTTTCATATGGGAGGGAACATGATCAAGGTCACCGGTTACGCGGCGAAGCACTCGTTCAGCCGCCTGAAGAAATACGAATTCGAGCGCGAAGATGCCAAGGCGCACGAAGTCGAGATCGAGGTGCTGTACTGCGGCGTCTGCCACTCGGACATCCACCAGGTCAAGAACGAGTGGCACAACACGGTCTATCCCTGCGTGCCGGGACACGAGATCGTCGGGCGCGTGACCAAGGTCGGGCCGGCGGTGCGCAAGCATGCGGTGGGCGACCTGGTCGGCGTCGGCTGCATGATCGACAGCTGCAGCCAGTGCGAAGCCTGCAATTGCGGCGACCAGAACTACTGCATGGCCCCGAACAGCTGGCTGGCCACCTACAACGGTCCGATGCAGCCTAAAGCCAAAGTCGGCGAAAACATCTACGGGCGCGACAACACCTTCGGCGGCTACTCCAACATGCTGGTGGTGAAGGAAGACTTCGTGCTGAAGATTCCGGCAGCCTTGAAGCCCGAAGTGGCCGCGCCCATCCTGTGCGCCGGCGTGACCACCTATTCGCCGCTCAAGCACTGGGGCGTGAAGGCCGGCGACAAGGTCGGCATCATCGGTATGGGCGGCCTGGGCCACATGGCGGCCAAGATCGCCAAGGCGATGGGCGCCGAAGTGACGATGTTCACGCGCACCAAGGAGAAGATCGAGGAAGCGCAGAAGCTGGGCTTTGACGCCGTCATCGAGGACGACAAGACCGCGCTGAAGGATCTCGAGGCCAGCTTCGACTTCATGCTGTCGACGGTGCCGGAAAAGCACGACATCAACAACTATGTCCAGCTGCTCAAGCGGAACGCCGCGCTGGTGCTGGTCGGCGCACTGGAACCGATGGCGCCGGTCGACAACATGCAGGTGGCGTTCAAGCGCCGCACCGTCGCCGGTTCGCTGATCGGCAACCTGGCCGAGACCCAGGAGGTGCTGGATTTTTGCGCCCAGCACAACATCGGGCCGGAGATCGAGATGATCCGCATGCAGGACATCAACGACGCGTACAAGAAAGTCGAACAGGGCGACGTGCGCTTCCGCTACGTGATCGACATGGCGTCGCTGAAGGAAGAGATGAGCGAATGAGTGGCCGCGGGCGGGTTGTTGCCGTAAGACTATGCTGGGTGTAGACTGGTTTCTTGGTCCACTCGCACTCTGCCATGTCTACACATCCTGCTCGCCTGCTCGGCGCCACCGTCCTCGCCCTGTGCGCTCTCACCGCCTGCAAGCGCGAGGAAACGCCGCCGCCCAAGCCGGCCGCTGCGCCCGCCCCTGCCGAGCCGGCGCGCACGCGCGAGCAGGCCATCGCCCAGCTGATGGCGCTGCCGGAGCTGAAGGCCTGGTCGGAAGAGATCGAGAAGAGCTCGCACGGCAAGGTGCACGGCGCCGTGATCGAGGACGATCCAACTCCGCGCGTCATCGAGGGCAAGCCCTACTACCAGCTCAGCTTCGTGGAAAACCGCAAGCAGAACGTGCACCGCCGCGCCAGCTTCCTGGTCGCCAAGACGGGCAAGGACATCCTGGTCGAGGATGCGGAAACCGATACCGTGCAGTCGCTGGATGAATGGCGGCGGAATATCCGGCGGGTTGAATTGAAGTAAGAAAGGAACTTGGGTCCCCGCCTTCGCGGGGACGACGTGGGTGGCGCTTGATCCCGCACAAACCTCCTGTTTGACAACGCGCTTATCGTAGTCAGGCCGCTGGCCGTGAGGTACTGCCGCATGCAAGTGCGACAGTGCCACTCCTCCCCCGGCTGGCGGCTTCCCCGGCGACTATCTTCCCTTCCACTCAGCCACATAATGCTGCGGCGTCCTGCCCAGCAATCTCCGGAACATGCTCGTGAACGCGCTCGGGCTCGCATAGCCCAGCGCCCGCGCCACCGCGCCCACGCTTTCGCCGCGCGCCAGCATTTCGAAGGCGTGCGTCAGGTGCACCTGCTGCACCCACTGGCGGTAATGCAGGCCGGTCTCCTTCGGGAACAGGCGGATCAAGGTGCGCGCGCTGGCGCCGGCGTCCAGGGCCAGGTCGTCCAGCCGGCGCGGGTTGCCGGGCCGGGCCATGATCTCGGTGCACAGCGCCTGCAGGCGGCGGTCGCGCGGCCAGGGCACGGCGATCGGCACCGTCTGCATCGCCGCCAGCTCGGACAGGATCAGGCGCGCCAGGTCGCCGCCGCGGCCCTCGACCGGATAGTCGAGCGGTTCGGCCGCCAGCGCCAGGATCAGTTCGCGCAGCAACGGGCTAACTTCCAGCACCCTGCAGTCTTCCGCCATCGCGCCGACCGCCTGCGCATCGATGTAGAGAGCGCGCATGTTGACCTGGCTGAGCATGGTCACTTCGTGCAGCACGCCGGGCGCGATCAGCAGCGCGCGGCGCGGCGGGATGATCCAGACGCCGAGCTCGGTGCGCACCCGCATCACGCCGTCGCTGGCGTACAGCAGCTGCACCCACGGGTGGCTGTGGGCTTCGATGATGTGCCCGTGGCTGGCGTCGTTGCGCACCGCGGTCACGCTGCGCGGCAGGGTCTGGAAGCGCTGGCGGTAATCGGGAGATAGCGTGAGTGTCACTTTGGCGACGAAAAATGGAATAGGCGTTTGGATCGTCCATATTACACTTTCAGCCATGACTATCCCCATCGCTACCACTTCCGTCCAGACCAAGGCATCCGGCACCGTCCTGCAGATCCTGTTCTCGGTCGCCTTCGTCCACCTGCTCAACGATTGCGTGCAGGCCGCGCTGCCGGCGATCTACCCGCTGCTCAAGCAGGAGTTCGCGCTCAGCTTCGCGCAGGTCGGCCTGATCACCCTGACTTTCCAGTGCACGGCTTCGCTGCTGCAACCCTGGATCGGCCTGTACACGGACAAGCACCCGATTCCCTTCCTGCTGCCGGTCGGCATGTGCATGACCCTGCTCGGCGTGGCGCTGCTGTCGATGGCGGGCAGCTTCGGCATGCTGCTGCTGGGCGCGGGCATGATCGGCGTCGGTTCCTCGACCTTCCACCCGGAAGCCTCGCGCGTCGCGCGCCTGGCCTCGGGCGGACGCTTCGGCTTTGCGCAGTCGCTGTTCCAGGTCGGCGGCAATCTCGGCTCGGCGCTGGGCCCGCTGCTGGCGGCGGCGATCCTGGTCGGCCGCGGCCACGGCAAGTTCGCCTGGTGCGCGATCCTGGTCGTGCTGGCGGTGCTGGTGCTGGTGGGCGTGAGCCGTTGGTACGGCAGCCACCTCAGGAACGCGACGAAGAAGGCGGCCGCGCACGCCGGTCCGCCGCTGCCGCGCAAGCAGGTGATTCGCGCGCTGGCCGTGCTGGCGATGCTGGTGTTCTCGAAGTACATCTACATGGCCAGCCTGTCGAGCTACTACACGTTTTTCCTGATCGAAAAGTTCCACGTGCCAGTCGGCACCGCGCAGATGTACCTGTTCCTGTTCCTGGCCTCGGTGGCGATCGGTACCTTCGCCGGCGGCCCGATCGGCGACCGCATCGGCCGCAAGCGCGTGATCTGGGTCTCGATCCTGGGCGCGGCGCCGTTCACGCTGGCCCTGCCCTATGCCAGCCTGGGCTTGACCGCGGTGCTGTCGGTGGTGATCGGGCTGGTGATGTCCTCGGCCTTCTCGGCCATCGTGGTGTTCGCCCAGGAGCTGGTGCCGGGCAAGGTCGGCATGATCGCCGGGATCTTCTTCGGCCTGATGTTCGGCGTCAGCGGCATCGGCGCCGCGGCCATGGGCCATATCGCCGACGTGGCCGGCATCGAGCAGGTCTACCGCATCGCGTCCTTCCTGCCGCTGCTGGGGATTCTGGCGGCGCTGCTGCCGAAGATGGAGAAAGCACGAGCCTGACTGTGCGCATCGTCCGACATCGAGGGTAGACGCACGCTTGCACAATTGCTGGGCACCTGAAAGCTACGATAGCCAAAAGCTTTCAGGAACCGAAAATGGCAAGACATGCTTTCGTGGTGGAGGAAAACAGTCTCGTTCGTCAGTCCGTATGTGAAATGCTGAGCCTTGTCGGCTACCTGCCGATGGTCGCGCGCGATCTGCATCAGGCGACCAAGCTGTTGGCGAGCATTCATTTCGACGTCCTGTTCGTCGGCACGGGCCACCGCACAACCTACAACGAGACCCTGGCCAACCTGGCCAGGCGCCTGCAGTCATCGATGAAGATCGTCGCCGTGCGGCCGGGCGAACGCGCACTGGCCGGCTTCGATGGCGCGGATGCCTACCTTCCCTTTCCGTTCACGATCCGCGATCTGCGCGATGCGCTCGACAAGGCGCGCCGCTAGACGGCCGCCTCACATCAGCGCGATGCCGAAGCGCTTCACCAGCAGCGCGAACAGCGCGAAGCAGGCGATGGTCAGCACCACGCAGATGCCGAGCGCCGGCCAGAAGCCCCAGCGGGCCAGCAGCGCCGGAAACACCAGGAACATCGGCAGGGTCGGGACCACATACCAGAAGGTGTACCAGGCGTGATTCGCCAGCTTGTCCGCCGGCTGCTTTTCGACGTGCAGCCAGATCAGGGTCAGCACGGTGACCAGCGGCAGGGATGCAATCAGCGCGCCCAGCCTGTCGCTGCGCTTGGCGAACTCGGACACGGCGACCACCAGACCGGCCGTGATCAGGTATTTGGTGAGAATCCAGCTCATGTGCCGCACCATAGCACAGGCTGTGGGCGCAATACTGTCTTTCGGCGTATGCTTGTGGCATTCATGACAACATCGAGGAAGCGATGAACGACAACACCGCCTACCGCTATGGCCAGGATATGCATGCCAGCGGCAAGTACCGCAACCGTTCCTGGGAGGAAGTCGAGACCGAGCTGAAAAACGGCTGGGAACAACACACGGCCGACGCCGCGGCCTGGGAGGCCGCGAGGGCCACTGTGCGCCAGGGCTGGGACAGCGTCGCGCCGGACATCGACGCCGACGCCTACTACCGCACCCACTGGAACGCACGCTATGCAAACGAAGCCGACAATGGCGGCTACGACGAGCACGCGCCGGCCTACCTGTTCGGGGATGAAGCGCGGCGCCTCGAAAAATACCGCAGCCACGACTGGGAAACGGCCGAGCCGCAGTTGCGCTCCGATTGGGAAGCACGGCACCCGGGCAAGATCTCGCCTTGGGAAAGGTTCAAGGACGCGGTGATGCATGGCTGGAATCGCGTGCATCCCGACATGGACTGACGAGCACCATGCAAGCCAGTCCACGTGAGCTGTTGGTGAAGATGTTCGAGGCCGCCGTCGAGTCGGCCCAGCCCGCGCATTGCGTGCCCCGGCACCTGCCGGAGCCCGGCAAAGGCCGGACCATCGTCATCGGCGCCGGCAAGGCTTCGAGCGCGATGGCGCGGGCGCTGGAACGGAGCTGGGCCGGTCCGCTGTCCGGTCTGGTAGTCACGCGCTACGGCTATGCGGTGCCCTGCGAACGCATCGAGATCGTCGAGGCCGCGCACCCGGTGCCGGACGAAGCCGGCCTGCACGCGGCCCGGCGCATGATGGCACTCGTGAGCGGCTTGAGCGCGGACGACACCGTGATCTGCCTGATCTCGGGCGGCGGCTCTGCCCTGCTGCCCTTACCGCTGGACGGCATCACGCTGGAAGACAAGCAGGCGGTCAACCGCGCCCTGCTCGCTTCCGGCGCGACCATCGGCGAGATGAACACCGTGCGCCGGCATCTTTCGGCGATCAAGGGCGGACGCCTGGCGGCGGCCTGCCATCCGGCGCGCGTAGTGACGCTGCTGATCTCGGACGTGCCGGGCGACCGTCCCTGCGACATCGCGTCCGGCCCGACGGTCGGCGATCCGAGCACCTGTGCAGACGCGCTGGCGATCGTCAAGCGCTACGGCATCGACTTGCCGCCGGCGGTGCGCGAGGTGCTGGAGAGCGGACGTGGCGAATCGGTCAAGCCGGGCGACCCGCGCCTGGCACGCTGCGAGACGCGCATGATCGCGACGCCGCAGATGGCGCTGGAAGCAGCGGCTGCGGTGGCGAAGGAAGGCGGCATCACGCCCTACATTCTCGGCAATGCGATCGAGGGCGAGGCGCGCGACGTCGGCAAGGCGATGGCGGGCATGGCGCGCCAGGTGGCGGAATTCGGCCAGCCTTTTGCGAAACCCTGCGTGATGCTGTCGGGCGGCGAGACCACCGTGACGGTGCGCGGCCAGGGACGCGGCGGACGCAATGTCGAGTTCTTGTTATCTCTGGGACTGACGCTGGAGGGCTGCGCCGGCGTGCATGCGCTGGCCGGCGATACGGACGGCGTCGATGGGCAGGAAGAGATTGCGGGCGCGGTGCTGGGCCCCGATACGCTGGCGCGCGCCTGGGCGCTGGGGATCAAGCCGGCGGACTCGTTGCAGAACAACGATGGGCACGGGTTCTTTGGGGCGCTGGGGGATTCGGTGGTGACTGGGCCGACGCTGACGAATGTGAACGACTTCAGGGCGATACTGGTGCTCGGCGAGTAGGACACGTACTTCAAAACGTCGTCCCCGCGCAGGCAGGGACCCAAGTTTGCGTGCGCTAACGAAACGCTTGCATAACTTGGGTCCCCGCCTTCGCGGGGACGACGGTTTTTGGGCTAACTTACAGCTCGCACATCACATTGCCGTTGCTATCCACACGGTTGCCATAAGCCGCAATCCAGGCGGCGATAAAGCTGCGGAAGAAACCGCTGCCCGGCTTGCGCAGGGCCGGCAGGGACATAGCCTGGTCGTAGGTGCTCGATTGGTTGGACATGCTTCACCTCGTGAGATTGGTTACGTTGGTAAGCATGGTAGAATCCCACGGATATCACGTCCAATGACATGTTCTGATGCCAGCCATCACCCATAACGATGGCTGGCGCCGCCGCTGAATCTCAGCTATCAAGATGTGAAATGAGCGCCTGCGCCGGCGCTGATGACGATGCCGCGCGCGCATGGTGCACGTCCACCGACACGCCCACCGCCATGATGTCGATGAGGAGCAGCTGCAGCACGCGCGAGATCATGGACAGGAAACTGGTGTTGTCCTCGGCGTGGTCGACCGCCAGCACCACGCTGGCACGCTTGGCCAGCGGCGACTGGCTGCTGCTGATCGCGATGACGTCGGCGCCGGCGGCGCGGGCCTTGTCGACGGCGGCCAGCAGCTCCGGCAGGCGGCCCGAATTCGAGATCGCAATCACCACGTCGCCCGGCCCCAGCAGGTCGGCGGCAAGGCTGAACAGGTGCGAGTCGCCGTACAGCGCGGTCGGAATGCGGAAGCGGAAGAACTTGTGCTGGCCGTCCAGCGCCACCACGCGCGCATTGCCCATTGCATAAAACTCGATGCGCTTGGCGCGGCTCACCAGTTCGATAGCGCGGTCGATGGCGCGCACATCGAGCTGGTCGCGGAATTTCAGGATCGCCGAGACGGTGTTGTCGATGACTTTTGCGGACAGGTCGTGCGTGCTATCGTTGCCGCGCACCTGGCTGTGGCGCACCGGGATCGAGCCGGTCAGCGAACTCGCGAACTTCAGTTTGAAGTCGGCCAGGCCCAGGAAGCCCAGCGAACGGCAGAAGCGGATCACGGTCGGCTGGCTGACGTCCGCCAGTTTCGAAATGCCGGCGATCGGCTCGTTCAGCACCAGGCGCGGCTGCTCAAGCACCAGCGCCGCTACCCGCTGCTCGGCCGGGGTCAGCTCCGGCTGCAGCTGGCGGATGCGGTCCATCAGCGTGTTGTCGCCGCTGCGGCCGCGCAGGTGTTCGGACAGGATGTTCGCCACGCCGTCGAAGGCCACGTGCGGCGTGCTGATGACGTAGGTCGGGATGTCGGCGATGTAGCCCGAGAAGCGGCCCTTGGCCTCGAAGCGCGCGCGGAAGGGCGATGTCTTGAACCACTCGCCCAGGCGCGGCACGATGCCGCCGCCGATGAAGATGCCGCCGAAAGCGCCCAGCGTCACCGCCAGGTTGGCCGCCGCGCCGCCGAGCATGCCGCAGAAGCACTCCAGCACTTCCAGGCACAGCGGGTCCTGCTGTTCCAGGGCTGCGGCGATGATGGCGGCCGAGTCGCGCGCGGGCGCCTGGACGCCGTTGCGCGCCGCCAGCGCGCGGTGGATGATCTCCATGCCGGGCCCGGAAATCAGGCGTTCGTTCGACACGTGGGACCACTCGCGCCAGGCGGCCTGCAGGACGGCGAACTCGCGCTCGTCGCTGGGTGCGAAGTTGACGTGCCCGCCCTCGCTGCCGAGGGTGACGAAGCCGTCCACGGTCGGGATCCCGCCGGAAACGCCCAGGCCGGTGCCCGGCCCCAGCACGCCCAGCACCGCATGCGGCGCCGGCTTGCCCGATCCGACCTGCATCAGATCTTCGGATTTCAGGCCCGGGATCGCCATCGCCAGCGCCGTGAAGTCGTTGACGATCAGGAGGGTCGACAGGCCCAGCTCGCGCCGCACCTCGTCGGTCGAGAAGGCCCAGGGCCGGTTGGTCATGCGGACATAATCGCCGTCGACCGGATTGGCCAGCGCCAGCGCCGCATGGTGCAGGCCCAGCTCTTCATGTTCGGACAGGTAGAAGCGTAGCAGCGGGACGATGCCGTCGAACTCGTCGCACTTCAGCACCCGCACCGAGCGATACGTGCCCGGTGCAATCTGCAGGGCGAAGCGCGCATGGGTCGCGCCGATGTCGGCCAGCAGGCGCGGGCCGTCGGCGAAGGCGGTGCGCGTGTGCTTGCTGTCGATCTCTACCTGTTCCTGCATCGCTTTATCCTTTTTCGGCGATGCTGCCGAACCAGCCACCGTAAGGCGGCAGGGTCACGGTGGTGCCGGCGACTTCGCCCTCCAGGCCGTGGCCTTCCAGCTTCGTTGCACCGGCCGCTTCCGGCCACTCGAAGGTCAGCGGGGCGTTGGTGACGTTGAACACGGCCAGCACCGACGGGTAACCAGGCAGGTCGCGACGCAGTGCCAGCGCCTGCTCCGGTACGTCGAAGAAGGCGATCTCGCCGCGGGTGATCTGCGGCATCGTGCGGCGCCAGTGGATGATCTTGCGCTGGAAGTTCAGCATCGACTGCGGATCCTTGTCCTGCAAGTCTTCGGCCAAAGCCAGGTGCTCGGCCGGTACCGGCAGCCAGGGTTTGCCGCTCGTGAAGCCGGCGTTGGCATCAAGAGCCGTCCACGGCATCGGCGTACGGCAGCCGTCGCGGCCCTTGAACTCGGGCCAGAAGGTGATGCCGTAGGGGTCCTGCAGCAGTTCGTAAGGGACGTCGGCTTCCGGCAGCGCCAGCTCGTCGCCCTGGTACAGGCAAGGGGTACCCTTGAGCGAGAGCTGCATGGCCAGCACCAGCTTCGACAGCGCGGGAGTGAATTCACCGGCCGACCAGCGCGTCGCCACGCGGATCGCATCGTGGTTCCCGACCGACCAGGAAGCCCAGCCATCCTTCACGCGCACGTTGAACTCTTCCACCTGCTTGCGGATGTGGGCGCTGCTGAATTCCGGCGTCAACAGGTTGAAGCTGTAGGCCATGTGCAGCTTGTCGCCGCCTTCGGTGTACTCGGCCATCTGGGCCAGCGCATCGTCGGACGAGACTTCGCCGATCGACACCGCGCCGTATTCGTTCAGCAGCGCGCGGACCTTCTGCAGGAAGGCGATGTTCTCCGGCTGGGTCTTGTCGTAGATGTGGGCCTGCATGCCGTAGGGGTTCACGTCCGTGACGGTCGAGGTGTCGCGCACCAGGGCCGGCGGATTGCTGCGCAGCTGCCGGTCGTGGAAGTGGAAGACGCAGGCGTCCATGCGCACGCCGTCGACGCCGCGTTCGAGCCAGAAGCGCAGCGCGTCCAGGTGGGCCTGCTGCACTTCCGGGTTATGGAAGTTGAGCTGCGGCTGGCTGACCAGGAAGTTGTGCATGTAGTACTGCTTGCGGCGGGTGTCCCACTGCCAGGCCGAACCGCCGAACACCGACAGCCAGTTGTTCGGCGGGTTGCCGTCCGCGAGCGGTTCGGACCAGACGTACCAGTCGCTCTTCGGATTGTCGCGGCTGGAACGGCTCTCGACGAACCAGGGGTGGGCGTCGGCGGTGTGCGACATCACCTGGTCGATCATGATCTTCAGGCCCAGGCTGTGCGCCTTGGCGATCAGCGCGTCGAAGTCGGCCAGGCTGCCGAACAGCGGATCGACGTCGCAGTAGTCCGAGATGTCGTAGCCGAAGTCCTTCTGCGGCGACTTGAAGAAGGGCGACAGCCAGACGATGTCCACGCCCAGGCTGGCGATGTAATCGAGCTTCGCGGTGATGCCCGGCAGGTCGCCGACGCCGTCGCCGTTGGTGTCGAGGTAGCTGCGCGGATAGACCTGATAGATGATGGCTTCTTTCCACCACGGATTCTGAGCGTCGGAAGAGTTCGTCATGATGATGTCCGATTAGTAAATTTTTACGCAATATACAGCATCAATACGGCGATGACAATTGCTGAGGAATTAGCGGTTTATCGTAAATATCGTTTTAAATCATAGTCTTATAAATTTCATGACTGAAGAATAGTTGGAGTTGTAGTAGTCAAACTACAGATTCAATGTTAGGGTGGCGAACTTGCCAAAGAAGTTCTTGTTGCCAAGTGGGATAGGCTTGCATAGCATCGCGGCAGCACACGCCAACTATCGACGGAGACCTCGATGACCAAAAATCCGCCAGCGGTCCAAACCGGCCGCATGCCGCGCCAGATCCCCTTCATCATCGCCAACGAAGGCTGCGAGCGCTTCAGCTTCTACGGGATGCGCAACATCCTGACGCCCTTCCTGATCTCCTCGCTGCTGCTGTTCCTGCCGGAGGCCGAGCGCGCGGGCGAGGCCAAGCACGTGTTCCACACCTTCGTCATCGGCGTCTACTTCTTCCCGCTGCTGGGCGGCTGGCTGGCCGACCGCTTTTTCGGCAAGTACAACACCGTGTTCTGGCTCAGCCTCGTCTACTGCGCCGGCCACGCCTGCCTGGCCGCCTTCGAGGACAACGTCAAAGGCTTCTACCTCGGCCTGTTCCTGATCGCGCTCGGGTCGGGCGGCATCAAGCCGCTGGTCGCGTCTTTCGTGGGCGACCAGTTCGACCACACCAACAAGGACAAGGCCAAGGTGGTGTTCGACGCCTTCTACTGGATCATCAACTTCGGCTCCTTCTTCGCCTCGCTGCTGATGCCGATCTTCCTGCGCGACTACGGCGCCTCGGTCGCCTTCGGCATCCCCGGCATCCTGATGTTCATCGCCACGCTGGTGTTCTGGAGCGGCCGCAAGAAGTACGTGCACGTGCCGCCGAGCGCCGCGAATCCGCATTCCTTCCTCAACGTGGCGCGTACCGCCCTGCTGGCAAAGTCCAAGGGCGAAGGCCGTCCGGGCCTGGCAGTGGCCAGCGTGGGCGCAGTAGGCGCCGTGGTCTCGCTGGCCATGACGCCAAGCTGGGGCTTCGTGATTGCCGCCTGCACGGCGCTGGTGCTGCTGCTGGCCTTCGGCGGCATCGGCGTGTCGATGCAGCTGGAGCGGGCGCGCGGCCTGCATCCGGACGATGCCGTCGACGGTGTGCGCGGCGTGCTGCGCGTGCTGATCGTGTTCGCGCTGGTGACGCCCTTCTGGTCCCTGTTCGACCAGAAGGCCTCGACCTGGATCGTGCAGGCCAACTCGATGATGCGCCCCACCCTGTCGCTGTTCGGCAGCGAGTTCCGCTTCGAGCCGGCGCAGATGCAGGCCCTGAACCCGCTGCTGGTGATGCTGCTCATCCCCTTCAACAACTTCGCCGTGTTCCCGCTGCTGCGCAAACTCGGCTGGGAACCGACCGCGCTGCGCCGCATGACGGCCGGGATCGCGCTGTCCGCCCTGTCCTGGGTCGCAATCGGCAGCATCCAGGTGGCGATGGACGGCGGCACGCCGGTCTCGATGGCCTGGCAGATCCTGCCCTACGCCCTGCTGACCTTGGGCGAGGTGCTGGTTTCGGCCAGCGGCCTCGAATTCGCCTACAGCCAGGCGCCCAAGTCGATGAAGGGCGTGATCATGGCCTTCTGGTACCTGGCGGTGACGGTCGGCAGCCTGTGGGTGCTGATCGTGAACGCCAGCGTCAAGAACGAGGCCGTGCTGGGCCATATCGCCAATACAGGGCTCGGCGTGATGGCCTTCCAGATGTATTTTTTTGCGGCTTTTGCCTTTATCGCGGCCCTGGTGTTCGGCTGGTACGCCACCCGCTACCGCATGGTCAACAACTACCGCGATGAAGTGAACGCCTGACTTTTTTGATTAGCGACTCGATGACAAGAAACACCACTACCGCTGCCGGCCTGCTGGTCCTGCTCGCCTCCACCGGCGCCCACGCCGCCATTTCGCCGGAAGCCTGCGACAGCAAGTCCTTCCAGATCGTGCTGAGCGCGGCAAAGGCAAGCTTCGACGCGCGTGCCGTCTGGCTCGACCGGCGCCTGATCGCCTTTCCCGGCGCGCCGGCAGACGGCGTGTTCAAGCTCTATCACTCGCCCACCGGCGCCATCAGCGCGCCGGTCGGCGGCAAGGTGGCGGGCAGCGCCGGCGCGCTGAGCCTCGGCCTGTTTAGGGGCAGCGTTCCCGCCGCGCTGGCGGAGCGCTTCAAGTGGGTCGCCGCCGGCCCGGTGCTGCAGCTGAACGAAGACGACGCCGCGAAAATGGGCGAGCTGCACCGCCAGCAGCTGGTGCTGGTGCAGGAAGATGCGCAGGGCCTCGTGCGCGCGGCCACGCGCGTGCAGGTGGCGGGTGCGTTGGACGACCTGTATGCGGCGGCGGGCAAACTGGACAAGCTGGGCGTGAACATCGCAGACCAGCGTACCGGCTTCAGCGTCTGGGCGCCGACCGCGCAGCAGGCCGCCGTCTGCGTCTACAACACCGGCAGCAGCACCGCGCGCGCGGTCTACCAGCTGCGCTTCGACCCGGCCACCGGCGCCTGGAATACGCAGGTGCCGGGCGACCTGAGCGGCAAGTACTACAAATATGCGGTGGACGTGCCAGTCGACGGCGCCGGCATCGTACGCAACCTGGTCACCGATCCCTATTCGATCAGCCTGACCACGGATTCGAAACGCAGCTATATCGCGCGCCTCGACGCGCCCAAGCTGAAGCCCGCGGGCTGGGATGCAGCGCAGGCACCCCAGACGGTCAAGAGCCCGACCGACATGGTGGTCTACGAGCTGCACGTGCGCGACTTCTCGATCAACGACAGCAGCGTGCCGGAACGCCTGCGCGGCAAGTACGCCGCCTTTACGCGCGCCCAGTCGAACGGCATGCGCCACCTGGCGGCGCTGGCAAAGAGCGGCCTGACCGACATCCACCTGCTGCCCGTGTACGACATCGGCAGCGTGCCGGAAACCGGTTGCGCGGTGCCGAAACCCGCGGGCGGCGCAGACAGCGATGCCCAGCAGGCCCTGGTGAAAAAGACCGCGGAGACCGACTGCTTCAACTGGGGCTACGATCCCTACCACTACAACGCGCCGGAAGGCAGCTACGCCACCGATCCGAGCGACGGCGCGCGACGCATCGTGGAATTCCGCGAGATGGTCGACAGCCTGCACAAGCTCGGCCTGCGCGTCGGCATGGACGTGGTGTTCAACCACACCTTCATCGCCGGCCAGAACGAGAAGTCGGTGCTGGACCGCGTGGTGCCGGGCTACTACCACCGCCTGAATGCGACGGGCGGCATCGAACGCTCGACCTGCTGCGACAACACCGCCACCGAAAACCGCATGATGGGCAAGCTGATGATCGATTCGGTGGCCCTGTGGGCGACCCAGTACAAGATCGATTCCTTCCGCTTCGACCTGATGGGCCACCAGCCGCGCGCCGTGATGGAAGAGCTGCAGCAGACCGTGAACACAGCCGCCGGCCACCCGGTGCAGCTGTTGGGCGAAGGCTGGAACTTCGGCGAAGTGGCCGACGGCGCGCGCTTCGTGCAGGCCTCGCAGTTGTCGCTGAACGGCAGCGGCATCGGCACCTTCAACGACCGTACCCGCGACGCCGTGCGCGGTGGCTCGGCCGGCGATGCGGGCGAGGCGCTGTTCGCGCGCCAGGGCTGGATCAACGGTTTGGTGTATGACCCGAACGGCCACGCCGGTCCGCACACTGCTGTGGACCTGATGCGCAGCGCCGACATGGTGCGCGCCGGCCTCGCCGGTTCGATCCGCAGCTACCCGCTGCAGACCTTCGACGACAAAGTGCTTACGCTGGAGCGCATCGACTACGGCGGCCAGCCGGCCGGCTATGCGAGCGAACCGTCCGAGGTCGTGAACTACGTCGAGAACCACGATAACCAGACCCTGTACGACATCGATGTGTTCAAGCTGCCGGCATCGACCTCGAGCCAGGACCGTGCCCGCGTGCAGGTGCTGGGCATGGCCGTCGACGCCTTCGCGCAGGGCATCGCCTACTACCATGCCGGCATCGACGTGCTGCGCTCGAAGTCCCTGGACCGCAACAGCTTCAACTCGGGCGACTGGTTCAACCGCCTCGACTGGACCTACAAGGACAACTACTTCGGCACCGGTCTCCCCCCTAGCGAGGACAATGGCAAGGATTACGCGCTGATCAAGCCGCTGCTGGCCAATGCCGCGTTCAAGCCCGCGCCTTCCGACATCGCCTTCGCGCGCGATGCCTTCCGCGACCTGCTGGCCATCCGCGCCAGCTCGACCCTGTTCCGCCTGCCGACGGCTGCGGACATCAAACGCCGCCTGCGCTTCTTCAACACCGGCTCGACCCAGACGCCGACGGTTGCCGCGGCCCACCTGGACGGCGAAGGCTACCCGGGCGCGAACTTCAAGGGCATCAGCTACTTCATCAACGTCGACAAGGTCGGGCACACCGTCACCGACCCGCAAGCTGCCGGCAAGGCGATGCGCCTGCATCCAGTGTTCCTGTCGCCGAACGTGGCGGACAAGCGCGCGACGCAGGCGACTTTCGATCCGGCCACCGGGTCGTTCAGCATTCCGCCGCGGACGGCGGTGGTGTTCGTGGAATAGGAAAAGGACCGACACGATGACACCCGGAGCCGGACTCGCGATCGATTACCTGGCCAATCACAGGGATCTCATACCGGAAATCACGGAACTGATTTACGGCCAATGGGCCGACCTGTTTCATGCTTCGGGCACGAGCAAGGAGAAACTACGGGAACTGCTCGTCGAGCGCGCAGTGACGGACAAGCTGCCCATTGCCGTGGTGGCGCTAAGCGATGGCGTGCTGGCCGGCACCGGAAGCATCAAGCTCTCGGAGCCGGGCACCAAGCCTGGCCTGTCCCCATGGCTGGCCGGCATGTACGTCAAGGACGCCTATCGCGGCAGCGGCATCGGGGCGGCGATCGTACGTGCGCTCGAAGCCAGGGCGAGCGAACTGGGTGTCGAGACCATGTACCTGTCGGTTGGCGCGGCCGAAGCGTTCTATCGGCGCCTCGGCTGGCGTGTCATCGAGCGTGTAAATTCCTACGGCGTGAAGGAGGTCGCGGTGATGGCGAAGGATCTGGCGGTCGTCGGGGTGCGTTCACAACCTGACCGAAATGCCAGTACAAAAGATGAGCAGGCGTCTTTATAGTCGGTGCACCATAGCGACACTGGGACGATCCCATGCATGCCGTCGAATCCAACTTTGCAAAATCGGTTGCGCTCCCCGCGCAGTCCGGCATTACCAGGGTTTACAAGTCAACGCATCTTGCGGATGCGTTTGCGATTCGGCTTCCTTCGGGCGCATCCCATGATGCGGAGGTGCTGGCCCGGTTCATCTTCGCGCATCAGCCGTCCTGGGTCGGCATGCTCATGCGGGTCCGGGACAGCATCGTTGCCTGCTTTGGCCTGAAAACAGGCAAGCAGCTGGCCACGCTCGCGGGCGGCGCGACAGCTGAACGGGTCGGCATCTTCAAGGTCTACAACAGGAACGCGACCGAGATCGTGCTCGGGGAGGATGACAGGCACCTCGACTTCAGGGTGTCGGTGCTATGTTCCCATACGCCTGGCGCGGAAACCCAGCTGACCGTGTCGACCGTTGTCCATTGCCACAACCTGCTGGGACGGGCATACCTGCTTGTCATCGCGCCCTTCCACCGCATGGTCGTCAAAGCGAGCCTGCGTCATGCAGCGCGTGTGGGCTGGCCCCGGGCTGCCGCTCAAGGCGCCCGGCAAGACGCCGGCGAGTGAGGCGCGGCACCAGCACCAGGACCAGGGCTGCCGCCGTGCACAGCCAGCCGAATACATCGCCGGTGCGGGCGTAGAGCGTGGCGCCCGGCAGCGGCGCCGGCATGCGGCCCAGCAGCGTTGCACCGGGCAGCGGCGCGGACGCTTTCTCCGCCACCACGCGCCCGTAGGCATCCGTGATCGTCAGCAGCCCTTCGCGCGAAGCACGCACCATCGGCATGCCGCTTTCCACGCCGCGCACGGCAGAGAGACGCGCCGCATATTCGCCATCCTCGCCGAAGTCCCAGGCCGGCACCAACAGGGCCTGCGCGCCCAGGTCCGCATAGGCACGGCCCATCTCCGCAAAGTGCATATCCTTGCAAATCGCCAGCCCGTAGCGCATGCCTTCGATGGCCTGCACCTCGAAGCGGGTTCCGGCGGTGAAGTCGGGCTCGGGTGGCGCCAGATGGTGCTTGAGGTAATCGGTGGCCAGCCTGCCGTCCGGCGCGAACAGCCACTGATGGTTGGTCTTGCGGCCGTCATCGATGCCGATGCCCAGACTCAGCCAAACGTGGTTCGCGGCAGCCAGCTTCGCCATGCGCTGCCGCAGCGTGGCAGCGGCGTCCGGCGCCAGCATCGCGATCTTCTCCGGCAGCAGCACCAGGCGCGCACCCTGTCCCGCCAGCGCGGCTACATGCGCTTCATACCGGGTCCAGATGCGTTCCACCTGGGCGGCCGGCACACGCGGCCCGATGAAATCGTCGATGACCGCCATGCCCACCAGTTCGCCCTGCGGCGATGCCGTCGCAGGAATACGCGCATAGCCGTAACCCAGGCAGCCCAGCGCCAGCAGCAGCGCAGCCGCCAATGGCCAGCGTCCCGCGCGCCAGCCGCGCACCGCTGCGTATGCCAGGGCGCTGGGCGCCAGCGACAGCACGAACACCAGGCCGGCGCTACCCAGCAGCGACACGACCTGCAGCGCCGGTGCATGTCCCGCCTGCGAATAGGCAGGGCTGCTCCAGTTGCTGTCCGGGTGGAGATGGGCCAGCAGGGTGTCGGCCACGCACCATAGCAGCGGATAGGCCAGCACCGTCCAGGGCGAGGCGCTCAGGACCATGACACGCCGCGCCTGCGACACCACGACGGCCGATAACAGCGTCAACAGCAGCACGATGAACAGCGCCGGCGCCAGTGGCGTGAACAGCCTCAGGTAATGCAGGTTCGCGCTGGCAGCGATCGCGCCGGCCAGCAGGGCCCAGCCCAGGGCCGTCCAGCGCGTGCTGCGCAGGACCGCCACCAGCAGCGGCGCCGGCGCCACCCAGGCCAGCCACCACACCGGATGCAAGCCGAAGCTCCAGCGCATCAGCAGCCCACCCAGGATAGCGAGGCCGGCGTTGACTGCGGTGTTCCTGTCGAAGCGCATCATGGCTCAGCCCTTGCGTGTAAAACCGTCGGCGCTCCAGGCCTCGCTGCCGACGCCATGGCGCACCGTGAACAGGCCGTCCGGGTCGTAGCGCTGCTTGATCTTCAGGAGCTTCGGGTAGTTAGGGCCCCAGTAGGTATCCTGCCAGCGCGCCTGAAAGAAGTCGCTTTCCGACACATAGGCGCCGGCATCCGGCGCCACCTTGCGCAGCGAGTCCATGGCGGCGCGCACCCTGGCGGCGCGGCGGCGTCCGTCCGGCTGGTCGATCTGCGCACCCGGCATGCCCGGGAAGGCCGGGCCGCCGCCGCAAGCGATGATGGCCAGTGCGAACGCGTCGAGCACGCCCGGATGGGTCGCGGTGTCGCGCGCGGCGGCCAGCACCGCCGGCGGCGCGCCGTACAGGCCCTTGTTGAAGTGCAGTCCCACTTCCCACTGCTGGGCGGCCTCGAACAGGCTGTCGGCCAGCTGGGCCAATGCGCTGTCCTGCAGCAGCCGGCCCGGTAGCCAGGTCGACTGGTAGCCGTGGATATACCAGCCGGCCTGGCCGCGGTCGCCCGCCCATACGGCATGATGGGCAGCTGCGCCTTCCCGGTCGTCCTTGACCATCATGCCAGGGGCGTACTTCGCATACAGCTCGGGATCCCAGAAGCGCCGTGCCGGAATCGCCTTGATGACTGGTTCCTTCAGGCTGTAATCCTTGTTGGCGCGCACCCAGTCGAGGAAGGGCGCCCATACCGTCTGCGCCTGCGCTTCGTCGAGGCCCTGGAATACCATCGACAGGTTGAGGCGTTTGCCGTCGCGCAGCGCCACCTGCTCGCCCCAGTGCTCGTTGCACAGGCTGTCGCGGTAGAAGGCGAGGAAGCGCGCAATCAGCGTCCGGTAGGCCTTGGCGTCGGCCGCTTCGATTTCGCCGAACACGACGCCGAAAAAGGCCGGCAGCTCGTGGGTGCGCAAGGTCATGCGCGTCACCACGCCGAAGGTCCCGCCACCGCCGCCCTTGATCGCCCAGAACAGGTCCGGGTTGGTGTGCGCGTTGGCGATCCGCACCTGGCCGTCGGCGGTAACGACTTCCGCTTCGAGCAGGCTGGAGGCCGCGGTGCCGTAGCGCTTGGAGAAGCTGCCGAAGCCGCCGCCCTGCACCAGTCCCGGCACGCCGACCGTGGTGCAGCCGCCGCCCTGCACGTAGCGGCCGGCTTTCGTCGTCACGGCGGTATAGGCGTCGATCCACATGGCACCGGCGCCGATGCTCACCGCCGGCACGCCCTCACCTGCGCCGCCCTTCGGCACGAAGGCATCGAGCACGGTGACGTCGTTCATGGCGCGCGGCCATACCAGCAGCGAGTCCGGCGCGTTCGAGCCGCCCTTGTAGCTGTGGCCGCCACCCTTCACCACCAGGCGCAGATGGTGGGTGCGGGCGAAATCGACGGCGGCGGCGATGTCGGCCGTCTCGCGCGCCGCCACCGCATAGGCGCTGTGGCGCGACTGCCAGGCGTCCTGCCAGCCGCTGGTTTGGGTCAGCGCGGGATTGTCGCCGATGGCGTAAGGGTTCTTCAGCTGTTCGGCGAGCGCGGCGCAGGACGCGGCGTCTGTAGCACAGCCGGCAAACGGCGACGCCAGCTTCAGCAGCCGGCCCGAGGTCGCACGCCGCAAGCCTTCCCATTCGGCCGCGGCTGGCCAGCCGGCGCTGCCGGGACGCACGCGGGGCAGCATCGTCCTTGCTCGCGCCGGTCCAGGCACACCCACTGCCAGCAGCGCGGCGCCCAGGGAAGCCTTCAGTACTTCGCGTCGTTTCATGTCCCATCCCTTGTTATTCGTGTCATTGATGCAAGCCTGCGCCATCTCCCTTTTCCGGGCAAACGCTTTGTGGCGAACCGGGATTCCTGGGTGGCGAAACGGGATTCTGGCTGACTGAAAGCGGTATGGATACCTGCAAGAATTGACACCCGGGGGTGCGCAGGCATTATAAATTGCTATTCAATAGAATATTTAATTGCGCTTGAATGGAAGTTAACGATACATTTACAGGCAAACAACTTCCCATGTGAGGACAACAATGCCGACAAACCGCCCATGCAATGCTCGCCTGCCTGCCACGAAGCTGCGCCTGGCCCTCCTTCCCGGCATCCTCGCCGCAAGCATGTCCGCCCATGCGCAGCAAGCACCTGCGCCAACCGTCACCGTAGAGGGCAAGCTGTCCGGCTACGACGCGCGCCGCGACGACACCGCGATGAAGATCGTCGTCAACCACGCCGATCTCGTACGCTACGGCGACACCAACCTGCTCGATGCCCTGAAGCGCATCCCCGGCGTGACGGTGAACGGCAGCGCAGGCCGCGGCGGCGAGATCCGCATGCAGGGCCTGGGCAGCGGCTACACGCAGGTGCTGGTGAACGGCGAGCGCCCGCCGGGCGGCATGCTGGTCGAGACGCTGTCGCCGGACACGGTCGAACGCATCGAGGTGATGCGCGCGCCGAGCGTCGAACACTCGACCGCGGCGATCGCCGGCACCATCAACATCGTCCTCAAGAAAACGGTGCGCAAGCCCGAGCGCGAACTGAAGCTGGGCGCCGCCCTGGGGCGCGACACGCGCAGTCCGAATGCCAGCCTGCGCGTGGCCGACCGCAGCGATGCCTTCTCCTGGGACCTGGCGGCCAGTGTGGTGCACGACCGCTTCCGCGGCGAGGTGCCGGGCCGCGAGGAGGAGTTCGATGCGAATGGGCGCCGGACCCTGCTGCGCACCACCGCCGGCCACGAGGAAGGCCGCATGACGACCTTGAACCTGGTGCCGAAACTGGCCTGGAAGCTCGACGGCGGCGATACCCTGGACCTGGAGAGCTTCTTGAATGTCAACCGCTTCCACGTTGACGTGAACGCGCCCACGGCAACGCTCGTCGGCACGCTCCCGCCCTACCCGGACAAGCGCATCGCCATGGGCAACGACAACGATGCCGCGCGCAGCACGCTGCACTGGATGCACGCGCTGGATTCCGGCGCCAGGCTCGATGCGAAGCTGGGCGCCTCCGTCAGCCGCACCGACAACACCAGCACGCGCACGGCCGGCGGCAATCCGGACGTCGAGCCGCTCACCCGCACCATCGCCTCGCGCGGGCGCGACCGCGGCCTGCAAACCAGCGGCAAGCTCACCGCACCGCTGATCGAGAAGCATGCGCTGGCCGTGGGCTGGGAAGGCGCCTGGGACCGCCGCAGCGATGCGCGCCGCGAACGCGATTACCTCGACCCGACGGTGATCATCCCCGGCGGCGACGAACACTACACCGGCCACGTGGCGCGGCTGGCGGCGTATGCACAGGACGAGTGGGAGATGACCCAGCGGCTGTCGGCCTACCTCGGCGCGCGCTGGGAAGGGGTGCGCATCCGCGCCGAGGGGAACACCTTCGGCAGCGCGCGTTCGCAATCGAGCGTCTTCAGCCCGGTGCTGCAACTGCTCTACAAGCTGCCGGGCACCAAGGAAGACCAGTTGCGGCTGGCGGTCTCGCGCACCTACAAGGCGCCGAACATGGACCAGCTGCTGCCGCACCGCTACACCTCGGTCAACAACAGCCCGGCCGAACCGGATACCGAGGGCAACCCGAACCTGAAGCCGGAACTGGCGCTCGGCATCGACGCCGCCTGGGAGCACCACTGGGCCGAGGACGCCCTGTTGTCGCTGAGCGCGTCCTCGCGCCGTATCGACGATTACGTGCGCCCGCTGATCGTCTTCAGCGGCGGCCGCTGGATCTCCGTGCCTTCGAACGTCGGCAAGGCCCGCACCCGCAGCCTGCAGCTGGAAGCCAGCTTCCCGCTGGCCGCGCTGATGCAAGGCGCACCGCCGCTCGAACTGCGCGCCAACGTCGCGCGCAACTGGTCCAGCGTGGATGGGGTGCCGGGGCCAAGCAACCGGCTCGACGAACAGGTGCCGCTCTCAAGCAATCTCGGCATGGATTATCAGGGCGAGCGCTTGAGCGCGGGCGCGAACTTCGGTTTTCGCAGCGGCGGGCGGGTGGCGGTGACGGCCAACCAGACGGTCTGGCAGTATGCCCAGCGCGACCTGGAACTGTATGCGGCCTGGCGGCTCGACAAGACCAGCCAGCTGCGCCTCAGCGCCGCCAACCTGCTGGGCACGGACATGGTCAACGAGCGCAGCTACCTGAACACGGCCACCGGCGCGCTGCTGCGCAGCCGGGTCGTCAACGTCGGCCATCCGAGTCTGCGGCTGACGCTGGAATCGCGCTTCTAGACTGCGGGGCTAGACCAGGGCCGGATGCGACAGGCCGGAGCTGAGGGCGCACAGCATGATCAGCGTGGCCATGATCGCCAGACGCTTGATGTCATCCGGATGCATCATGTGGCTCTCCAATGGGGGAATATCCGCCCATTGTGTAGTGCCACACGGAAATGTTATTGATCCGGGTCGTACGCGGTCTCAGATATCCAGGTGCGAAATCAGCAAGCGCCGGCGCTCGACGTCGCCCTCGCCGTTCTCGCCGCCGTTCTCCTGCCCCAGCGAGATCCCGACCGCCATGATGTCGATGAGGAGCAGCTGCAGGATGCGCGAGATCATCGACAGGAAGGTGGTGCTGTCTTCGCTGTGGTCGACCGCCAGGCAGATGCTGGCCTTCCTCGCCAGCGCCGATTTGCTGCTGGTGATGGCGATGACGTCGGCGCCGGCCGCGCGCGCGGTGTCGACCGCGGCCAGCAGCTCGGGCAGCTGGCCGGTGGTCGAGATCGCGATCACGACGTCGCCCGGTCCCAGCAGCTCGGCCGCGAGGCTGAACAGATGCGAGTCGCCGTACGAAGACGTCGGAATGCGGAAGCGGAAGAACTTGTGCTGGCCGTCCAGCGCCACCACGCGCGAATTCCCCATAGCGTAGAACTCGATGCGCTTGGCCTTGCGCAGGAGTTCGATGGCGCGGTCGATCGAGTTCACGTCCAGCTGGTCGCGGAACTTCAGGATCGCCGACACGGTGTTGTCGATGACCTTGGCCGACAGGTCGTGCGTGCTGTCGGTCATGCGCACCTGGCTGTGGCGCACGGGGATGGTGCCGGTCAGGCTGCCCGCGAACTTGAGCTTGAAGTCGGCCAGGCCGGAAAAGCCCAGCGAGCGGCAGAAGCGGATCACGGTCGGCTGGCTGACGTCGGCCAGCTTCGCGATCTCGGCGATCGGCTCGGACAGCACCTTGCGTGGATGCTCGAGCACCAGGGTCGCAACGCGCTGCTCGGCCGGCGAGAGTTCGTGCTGCAGGTGCTGCACGCGCTCCATCAGCGTGTTGGCGCCGGTGCGGCCGCGCAGGTGTTCGGACAGGATGCTCGCCACGCCGTACAGCGCCGGGTTCGGCGTCATGATCAGGTAGGTCGGGATCTGCGCCAGGTAGTCGGAGAAGCGGCCCTTGGCCTCGAAGCGCGTGCGGAACGGCGACGATGCGAACCACTGCGCCACGCGCGGCACGATGCCGCCGCCGATGAAGATGCCGCCGAAAGCGCCGAGGGTCACGGCCAGGTTGGCGGCCGCACCGCCGAGCATGCCGGCGAAGCATTCCAGCACTTCCAGGCACAGCGGATCGTTCTGCTCGAGCGCGCAGCTGACGATGTCGGCCGCGTTGCGGCTTGGTGCGTCGACGCCGTTGCGCTGGGCCAGCGCGCGGTAGATGATCTCCATGCCGGGGCCGGAGATCAGGCGCTCGTTCGACACGTGCTGCCATTCGCGCCAGGCGTACTGCAGGATCGCGAACTCGCGCTCGTCGGCCGGGGCGAAGTTGACGTGGCCGCCCTCGCTGCCGAGGGTGACGAAGCCGTCCACGGTCGGGATCACGCCCGACACGCCGAGACCAGTGCCCGGTCCCAGCACGCCGGCCACCGCATGCGGCTGCGGCTTGCCGCCGCCGATCTGCAGCAGGTCTTCCGGCTTGAAGCCCGGCAGCGCCATCGCCAGCGCCGTGAAGTCGTTCACGATCAGCAGCGTGGTCAGGCCCAGGGTCCGGCGCACTTCATCGGTCGAGAACTGCCAGTCGCGGTTGGTCATGCGGATGAAATCGCCGCTGATCGGATTGGCCAGCGCGAAGGCGGCATGGCTGATGCGCACGCCCCCGGTCTTTTCGAGATAGGCGTTCAGCAGCGGCACGATGCCGGGGTAGTCGTCGCACAGCAGCACGGCGACGTTGCGCAGCACGCCGGGCGCGCTCTCGAGGGCGAAGCGGGCGTGGGTCGCGCCGATGTCGGCCAGCAGGCGCGGGCCGTCGGCATAGGCGGCGCGCGGTTGCTTCTGTTCGGTGGTGTCGGGCTCAATGGTCATTTCCGTAGAATACCATTGATTGATTGACACCAAAACCACCATCTCGTTGTTCCCGCGATGACCATCGTCGTCCCCGCGAAGGCGGGGACCCAAGTTCTGCATGCGTTGCTACTACGCCGAGAAACTTGGGTTCCCGCCTGCGCGGGAACGACGGGGTGGCAGCGGGAACGACGTGTGATAGTTACTCCGCCTGCGGTGGTTGTGCCGCCGCCGCCCCATCCACCCGCACCTGCGGCATGAACAGCAGCAGCACCAGCGCCGCCAGCACGATCGCGGTGCCGGCGCCGAAGATGTTGGCGATGGCGTGGCGGTAGACCTCGCGCAGGGCCGGCGCCAGCACCGTTCCCGCACCGGCGCTGGCTGCTTGCGCGATGCCGTGCTCCTGCAGCTGGTGCGCCAGGATCGCGCCGGAACCGGTCACGCCGAGCAGGCCGCCGAGCGAGCGGAAGAAGGTCAGCATGGCCGTACCGACGCCGCGCCGCGCCGGCGGCAGCGCGCTCTGCACGACGATGGTCATGTTCGGCATCACCAGGCCCAGGCCGGCGCCGAGGAAGAAGATCGGTGGCCCGATGAACAGGTAGCTGCGCCCCGTGGCCATGGCCCAGGTCAGCGCGCCGAAGGACGCCGCCGCCAGCGCCAGGCCCGCCACCTGCACTTCCTTGTACTTGTTGGCGCGCGCCACGGCACGGCCGATCAGCGCCGATGCGATGATCATCCCGACCATCATCGGCACCGTCAGCAAGCCGGAATGGGCCGGGCTCACGCCCATCACCAGCTGGAAGTAGAGCGGGAAGAACACGCTCGACCCCATCATGCCGACGAAGCTCAGCGCCATCACGATACTGGCCAGGTTGAATACGCGGTTGCCGAACAAATCGGGCGGCAGCACCGGCTCGGCGGCGCGACGCAGGTGCACCACCAGCCAGGCGCCCAGCACGATGGTGAGCACGGCGCAGACCTTGATCTCGGGCGCATCCCAGGGCCACTCGGTGCCGCCCAGGGCCAGGATCAGCAGCAGCGAGACGATGCTGGTGGTGAGCAGGACCGAGCCGAGGTAATCGATGCGGTGCGCATGCGTGATGACGGGTTTACGCAGCGAGCGCGCGATCGCCCAGCAGGCGAAGGCGCCGACCGGCAGGTTGATGAAGAAGATCCAGTGCCAGGACAGCAGGTCGGTCATGAAGCCGCCCAACACCGGCCCCAGCACGCTGGTAACGGCGAACACGATGGCGATCGAGCCCTGGCGCTTGGCGCGGTCCTGCGGCGCCACCAGGTCGGAGATGATGATCTGGGCCAGCGGCATGAAGCCGCCCGCGCCCATGCCCTGGATCGCGCGGAAGGCGATCAGCTGGGTCATGCTGCCGGCCAGGCCGCACAGCACCGACCCGACCAGAAAAGTGGCGAGCGCCGTGAAGATCATTGGCCGCCGCCCGTACTGGTCGGCCATCTTGCCGTACAGGGGCATGGTGGCGGTGGAGGCCAGCACGTAGGCGGTCACCACCCACGACAGGTGGGCCATGCCGCCAAGGTCGGTGACGATGCGCGGCAGGGCCGTGGCGACGATGCTCTGGTCGAGAGCCCCGAGACCGAGAACGGCCATCAGGGCGAAGTAGACGGCGCGAATCTCCTTTTCGGTGACCGGCGCAGGCGTGGGGACGGTGGTTTGCGGAGTCTGGGTCATGTGTGCATCTTACGACAAGACCCGGACGGTTTCAGGCCTGGCGTGCGCCCTCTTCTGCCGACGCCCGCGCCGCCAGCCAGGCCACGCCCGCCGCCACGGCCAGCACCGCCACGCTCATGCCGAAAGTGGCGCGATAGCCGCTGGCGTCGAACAGGATGCCGCCGAAGGTCGCGCCGGAGGCGATCGCCAGCTGCACCACCGCCACCATCAGGCCGCCGCCCGCTTCCGCATCCTGCGGCAGGCTGCGCGCCAGCCAGGTCCACCAGGCCACCGGCGCCGAGGTGGCGACCAGGCCCCAGATGGCCAGCAGGACGGTGGTCACGGCCAGCGAGCTGCCGAAGGCGATCAGGGCTAGGCCGAGCGCCGCCATCACGCATGGAATGACGATCAGGGTGCGGTACATGCTCTTGTCCAGGAAGCGGCCGATCAGCGTGGTGCCGATGAAGCCGGCCACGCCCACTACCAGCAGCAACAGCGACAGCGTCGATACGTCCACCTGCGTCACGCTCTCGAGGAAGGGCCGCAGATAGGTGAACAGCGCGAACTGCCCCATGAAGAACAGCGCGACCGCCAGCATCCCCAGCGCCACCGCCGGACGTTTGAACAGGCGGAACACCTTACCCGCTGATGCGCCCTCCGCGGCCTTCAGCGATGGAAGACTGAACAGCTTCCAGGCCAGCGCGATGGCAGCCACCGGCACCACGGCAAAGAAGGCGCCGCGCCAGCCGATCACCCCGCCGAGGAAGCTGCCCAGCGGCGCCGCGACCACCGTGGCGAGCGCGTTGCCGCCGTTGACGATGGCCAGCGCGCGCGGCACCTGGTGCACCGGCACCAGGCGCATCGCAATCGCCGCCGACATCGACCAGAAGCCGCCGATCGCGACGCCGATGAAGGCGCGGCCGATCATGAAGACCGTGTAGTTCGGTGCGAAGGCGGCCACCGTACCCGAGACGATCATCATGAGCGTCATGGCCGCCAGCAGCAGCTTGCGGTCCAGGCGCCCGGCCAGCGGCGCAACGAAAAGACTGGTCACCAGCGCAAACGCGCCGGACACCGAGATCGCCTGGCCGGCCTGGCCTTCCGTGATGTGCAGGTCGGCCGCCACCGGGGTCAGGAGGCTGACCGGCATGAATTCGGAAGCGACCAGTGCGAACGCACCGAGCGCCATCGCGAAGACCGCGCCCCACGCCGCCGGCCTGCTTTCCACCTCGGCCTGCTCGGCAGTGATGCGCATGTCCATGGCAAGCCCCTTATGCTGCCAGCGTAGCGCTGTCGATCACGAAGCGGTACTTCACGTCGCCCTTCAGCATGCGCTCGTAGGCGGCGTTGATCTCGTCGGCCTTGATCATCTCGATGTCGGCGACGATGCCATGCTGCGCGCAGAAGTCCAGCATCTCCTGGGTTTCCGGGATCCCGCCGATCATCGAACCGGCGATGGCGCGGCGCTTGGTGATCAGGTTGAACACCTGCGGCGACGGGTGCGGCAACTCCGGCGCGCCGACCAGCACCATGGTGCCGTCGCGCTTGAGCAGCGTGAGGAAAGCGTCGAGGTCGTGCGGCGCCGCCACCGTATTGACGATCAGGTCGAGCGATTGCGCACGTGCGGCCATTTCCTGCGCATTGCGCGAGACGACCACTTCGTGCGCACCCAGCGCATGCGCATCGGCGCGCTTCGATTCCGAGGTGGTGAAGGCCACCACGTGCGCTCCAAGGGCGCGCGCCAGCTTGATGCCCATGTGGCCCAGGCCGCCGATGCCGACGATGCCGACCGTCTTGCCCGGGCCGGCGTTCCAGTGGCGCAGCGGCGAATACGTGGTGATACCGGCGCACAGCAACGGCGCAACGGCGGCCAGCTGTTCTTCCGGATGGCTCACGCGCAGCACGAAGCGCTCGTGCACGACAATCTGTTCCGAGTAGCCGCCCAGCGTGTGGCCCGGTGCGTCCGGGGTCGCGCCGTTGTAGGTGCCGACCATGCCGTCGCAGTACTGCTCCAGGCCTTCTTCGCAATCGGCGCAGTGCTGGCAGCTGTCGACCATGCAGCCGACGCCGACCAGGTCGCCGACCTTGTACTTGTTCACGTGCTCGCCCACTGCCGAGACGCGGCCGACGATCTCGTGGCCCGGCACGCAGGGGTAGAGGGTGCCGTTCCATTCGCTGCGCACGGTGTGCAGGTCGGAGTGGCAGACGCCGCAGAAGGCGATGTCGATCTGGACGTCGTGGTGACCCGGCGCGCGACGGGTGATGTCCATAGCTTCGAGTGGCTTGTCGCTGGCGTAGGCGCCGTAGGCTTTTACAGTCATGGGTTTGCTCCTTTTATCGAGGCTGGCATGGTAAGGGCAAAACCGGGGCCAAAACGAAGCGAAAATTGCATGGGCTTATGAATCGTGCTCATGAATCCAGTAAGTAATTAGGATTAAACTGTCATCAATGGCCCGCGAAAACATCAACGACATCCTCGTCTTCCTCGCCGTCGCGCGCGAGCGCAGCTTCACGCGCGCGGCCGCCAAGCTCGGCATGACGCAATCGGCGCTCAGCCACATCATCCGCGGACTGGAAGAACGGCTGGGCGTACGCCTGCTGACCCGCACCACGCGCAGCGTCTCGCCCACCGACGCCGGCGAGCGCCTGCTGCAGAACGTTGGCCCGCGCCTGGAAGAGATCGAGGCGGAGATCGCCGCCGTCAGCGACCTGGGCGACAAGCCGGCCGGCACGATCCGCATCACCGCCACCGACCATGTGGTCGATACCGTGCTGTGGCCGCGCCTGGCGCCGATCCTGCCGCAATACCCGGACCTGCACGTCGAGATCAGTTCGGACTACCGCATGGTCGACATCGCGGCCGAGCGCTACGACATCGGCGTGCGCTTCGGCGACCAGGTCGAGAAGGACATGATCGCCGTGCGCCTGACGCCGGACCTGCCGATGACGATCGTCGGCGCGCCGGCCTACTTTGCGCATCGGCCGATCCCCGCATCGATCCCGGACCTGATGAAGCATGACTGCATCAACCTGCGCCTGGCCAGCAAGGGCGGGCTGTATGCGTGGGAGTTGCGCCAGGAAGGCCGCGACGTAGAGGTGCAGGTGCGCGGCCGGCTCGTCTTCAACGGCATCTACCAGATCCTGAATGCGGCGCTCAGCGGCTGCGGCCTGGGCTTCGTGCCGGCCGATCTGGCCGAACCGCACATCCGCGCGGGACGGCTGAAGAGTGTAATGCCAGATTTCTGCCCGAGCTTTCCGGGCCTGCATGCCTACTACCCGAGCCGGCGCCAGAATTCGCGGGCGCTGGCGCTGGTGATCGAGGCGATCCGCTATCAAGCCGAAAAGGTTTGACCAGTCCTACATCGATCCAGGCCATGCGCCTATTGGCGTCCGCACCCAGGGGTCTACCATCACAAGCTTGTAGATCGCATTTGTGAAGGAGAACATCATGGCTGAGAACGAACAGAAATCCCGCGAAGGCGCCCTGCCCCCGGCCACCGGCAAGAACGAGACGGCCCAGGTGCCGCCAGGTTCGAAAACCGGCAGCGATTCGCGCCAGAGCTCGACCGGCGGCGCCTCGACGGGCGGTCCCGGCGGCCCGGACAGCGGCAGCGATGCCATGCCGGGCCGCAGCAACGCCCTGTAGATAAAGGCAGAGCAGCAGGCCAGGAGGCGGACCCGGCCTGCAGAAAACGGCAAATCGGCGGAAAATAGCGGATTACGTCTTTATCGGATACCTACTCATGTCGGATACCCTATCCCTGCCGGTCCGTCCCCGGGTCGACATCAACCCGAAGCCGCTCGGCATCGCCCTGCTGCTCATCCTCATCGGCGCCGTCTGGCTGGCGCAGACCGTCAGCGTCAAACAGGCGGCGCTGTTCGTGGTCGGCGCCCTGCTCGGCCTCGCGCTGTACCACGCGGCCTTCGGCTTCACCTCTTCGTGGCGCGTCTTCATCGCCGACGGCCGCGGCGCCGGCCTGCGCGCGCAGATGCTCATGCTGGCCGTCGGCGTGGCGCTGTTCTTCCCGGCGCTGGCAAGCGGCACCTTGTTCGGCAATCCGGTCACGGGCCTGGTCTCGCCGGCCGGGACCTCGGTCGTCATCGGCGCCTTCATGTTCGGCATCGGCATGCAGCTCGGCGGCGGCTGTGCTTCCGGCACGCTGTACACGGTCGGCGGCGGCAGCACGCGCATGATCGTCACGCTGCTGGCCTTCATCGCCGGCTCGGTGATCGCCACCGCGCACATGCCCTTCTGGACTTCGCTGCCGCAATTGAAGCCGATCTCGCTGGTGAAGGAGCTCGGCCTGGCGCCGGCGCTGCTGCTCAACTGGCTGGTGTTCGCGGCCATCGCCTTCATTACCGTCGTGGTCGAGAAGCGCCGTCACGGCAAGCTGGTCGCCCCGAATCTGCGGGCCGACCGCGCCGCGACCTGGCTGCACGGTCCGTGGCCGCTGGTAGCCGGCGCCATCGCGCTGGTCGTGCTCAACTTCGCTACGCTCGCGCTGTCCGGCCGCCCGTGGGGCGTGACCTCGGCCTTCGCACTGTGGGGCGCCAAGGCCGCCGCCTCGATCGGCATCGATACCGCCAGCTGGACCTACTGGTCGACCAAGGCGAATGCCGCCGCGCTGGCCGCGCCGGTGTGGAAGGACGTGACTTCGGTGATGGACATCGGCATCGTGCTCGGCGCGATGCTGGCGGCGGCGCTCGCGGGCCGCTACGCACCGAAGTGGAAGCTGCCGCTGCGCTCCTTCATCGCGGCCGTCGTCGGTGGCCTGCTGCTGGGCTACGGCGCACGTCTGGCTTACGGCTGCAACATTGGCGCCTACTTCAGCGGCATCGTCTCGGGCAGCCTGCACGGCTGGCTGTGGCTGGTGGCGGCGTTTGCCGGCAACGTGTTCGGCACGCGCCTGCGTCCGCTGTTCGGCCTCGAAGTCGAGCGCATCAAGCAGAGCGGCTGCTGATCTTCAGATAAAAGCGCACGCCCTTCTCGCCGGCCGTGAAACCGGGCCGGTCGCCGGCCGGCAAGCGGATCCAGGTGCCGGGCTTGTAGCGCCGGTCGCCATCGACGATCCGGCCTTCGAGCACCAGCAGTTCGGCGCCGGCGGCAACGTCCGTCAGGATGCTTTGTCCTGCCGCCACGCGCTGCAGGCTCACCTGCTCGGCAGGACTCGAGAACAGCGGGCAGACCATCCTGTCCTCGTAATGCTGCCAGGCTGACGTCGTGCGCGTATCGATGCGCACACGGCTCGCGTCATCCGGCGCCATCTGCCGCAGCTTGACGAAGATGAGCGCTCCCTCGGCGCTCGAGGGCTGGTGCGAAGTCCCGTCCGGATTGCGCAGATACCAGCCGGCCGGGAAGTCCCCGGTCTCGTCCGAGAAGGTGCCGTCCAGGACCAGGATCTCTTCGCCGCCCGGGTGTTCGTGCGGCGGAAAGCGAGATTCGGGCGCATAGCGCACGATGCTGGTGGCGCGCGCCTGCTCCGCGCCGATCCGGTCCAGCATCATGCGCTCGACGCCCGCCTGCGGCGACGCGACCCACTCGACCTGGCCGGGTTCGATAATGACGCGCTTCGAAAAATCTGCGTTCACCAACATCTTATTTCCCCGCCAGTCCCTTCAACAGCGCCGCATGGAAGGTGTCCGGATCCTGCATCTGCGGCGCATGGCCCATGTTGTCGAACTCCACCAGCGTCGCACGCGGGATCGCCTTGGCGGCGCGCTTGCCCAGTTCCGCGTAGTTGCCCAGCTTGGGCCGCAGCTCGGCCGGGGCGGCATCCTTGCCGATGGCCGTGTTGTCCTTGGTCCCGATCAGCAGCAGCACCGGCATCTTCAACAGCGGGAATTCGTAGACCACCGGCTGCGTGTAGATCATGTCATACAGCAGGGCCGAATTCCAGGCGACGAGCTGCCTGCCCGGCCCGCGGTAGAGCCCCGCCAGCATCTGCACCCAGGGCTCGTACTCGGGCTTCCACTGGTTCACGTAATAGGTCGCTTTTTCGTAGCTGCGGATCTTGTCGGCCGTCTGGCCCAGCTCGCGCTCGTACCATTTATCGACGCCCAGCGATGGTACGCCCAGCGCCTTCCAGTCTTCCAGGCCGATGGGGTTGGCCAGCACCAGCTGCTCGGTCTGGTCCGGATACAGCAGGCCGTAGCGCACCGCCAGCATGCCGCCGGTCGAGTGGCCCATCACGGTCGCCTTCTTGATGCCGATCGCCTCCAGCAGCGCGTGCGTGTTGGCGGCCAGCTGCTGGAAGCTGTACTGGTAATGTTCGGGCTTGCTCGACTTGCAGAAGCCGATCTGGTCGGGCGCCACCACGCGGTAGCCGGCCTTGGCCAGCGCGTCGATGCTGTCCTTCCAGGTGGCGGCGCAGAAGTTCTTGCCGTGCAGGAGAACCACGGTGCGGCCGTTGGGCTTGGCCGGCTTGACGTCCATGAAGGCCATGTGCAGCGGGACGCCCTGCGAGGTGAAGCGGTATTGCTGCACCGGGTAGGGATAGTCGAAGCCTTCGAGCTCAGGGCCGTAGGACGGCTCGGCGGCCCGGCCCGTAATGGCTGAAAGGCTCAACAACAGTGCGGCGGTGAGACGGTAAGCGGGCATCTTGCTTCCTTGACGGGTATGCGATGCCTGCGAGTCTAGCTGATCTGTCCATGGCGCGTCCGGCGATGGGTGCGCACGATGCAGCACACGACCACGACCATGCCGAGCGCAGACGGCGCCAGCTGCGACCAGGGCTGCCCCACCCTGACCGTATTGCCGACCGCTGCCGACAGCATGCCGAACAGGCAGCCGAGGATCTTGTAGATATGCTCGCAGCGCCACAGCACGGCGTGCCAGCGCCGCGGGAACAGCCAGCGCGCCGCATCGTAGGCCAGCAGACAGGCGACGGCGCCGAGGGTCGAATACAGGACCGGCGCCGATGCGCCCACCAGCGCGTCGTCAGCGAACAGGCGCCGCACCAGCAGCGCCGTGATGACGGCAGCGCCCAGCAGCAGGCCTGCATCCAGCGCATCCGGCCCCGCTGCCCTGGTGTAGATGACGTGCCAGCCGCTCAGCAGCTGGTACGACACCAATACGGTCAGCACCGCAAACAACGGCAGGAAGCGGAATACCGCGTTGCCGATCGCCGCCGTCAGGCAGACCACGCATGTAAGCAGCACGAACACGCGGCCGCGCCGGCGGTGATGGATCGCGTCCTTCGGTCTAGCCAGCAGCACCAGGCCGAGCACGATGGCGGCAATGCCGGCCAGGATGTGGACGAGGATGTTCAGCAGGTGCGGGGAGATTCCCATGTCGTGCGCTCCATGTGCGGGTAGCGGCACGATGCGGGACGCGGCGCGCGGCCGCAAGCACGATGGAACGAACTGCCGTCCCGGCCGACCGGAATGCCGGAAACCGGAACGAAATGAGCCAGATGGCGTCAGGCGCTCAGCTCGGCCTCGACCAGCGCCGGCAACGACACGACGAAGGTACTGCCCAGGTCCTTGCCCTCGCTATGCACCGTCAGCGCGCCGCCATGCAGCTCGACCAGGCGCTTGGACAAGGCCAGGCCGACGCCGAGGCCGCCCATCGAGCGGTCGGTCTTGCGGGTCTCCTGGGTGAACAGTTCGAAGGCGTGCTCCATCAGGTCGGCCGACATGCCGATCCCGTTGTCCTGCACCGACAGCAGGATCCGGTCCGCCGGCGCCGACAGCCCGACCACGATGCGCCCACCCGCGGGCGTGTACTTGCTGGCGTTGTTGAGCAGGTTGGCCAGCACCTGCACCAGCCGCTTCCTGTCGCCCATCACCATGGCGCTGCCCGTACCCGCCTGGGTATCGAGGCCCTGGTTTTTCGCCGCGGCCAGCGGTGCAACCTGCTCTACCGCTTCGGCGATCACGTCCTGCAGGCGCACCGCGCGCAGGTCGAGCGCGATCTCGCCGCGGGTCACGCGCGAGACATCCAGCAGGTCGTCGACCAGGCCGGTCATGTGGCGGGTCTGGCGTCCGATCATCTCGCCGAGCCGGCGCTGCTGGGCTTCGTCGGCTTTGGCCATGCGCAGCAGGTCTGCGGCCGAGGCGATCGGCGCGAGCGGATTGCGCAGCTCGTGCGCCAGCGTCGCCAGGAATTCGTCCTTGCGCTTGTTGGCCTGGGCCATCGCCGACTCCCTGGCCCGCAGCTTGCCGATCAGGGACTGCAGTGAAGTACGCAGCACGCCGATTTCGCGGTAGGCGCCCGGAATCGGCGCGATGTCGCCCATGTCGCCTGCTTCGATGCGGCCGGCCGAAGCTGCCAGCAGGTCCAGCGGCCGCGAGGTACGTCCCGCCAGCCACAGGGCCAGCATGGCGAACAGCGCTGCGATGCACATGCCGGTCATCAGGATCTGGTAGCGCAGCGCGGCCACCGGCGCGTAGGCGGCGTCGATGTCCTGCACCACCATCACCGTCCAGCCCAGGCCCGGCGAGAAGCTGTGGCCCTGGCTTTTGCTGTAGCCGGCCAGGTAGGTCTTGCCGTCGCCGAAGCGCTGCACCGCATAGCCGCTGGGACGCACGGCCGTGAAGGCGGCGTCCTGCAAGGGCCGTTTGCCGAGCAGCGCTTGCGGGCCCATGATGACGGCCATGTTCTTGTCGAGGATGAGGGTGTCGACGTGCTTGCGCCGCGCCAGCGGCTGCATGACCGACTTCTCGATATCGGCGGCCCAGGCCAGGCTCAGGTGGGTGCCGAACACGCCGGCGATGCGGCCCTGCGCATCGCGGTAGGGAAAGGCGACGTCGATGAAGCGCAGCGGCTCCTTGCCGGCTGCATCGGGCTGCAGCAGCTTGGCGAGCAGCGCCGCCTCGTGCACGTCGTTCAGGTGAATGCCCTTCAACGCTTTCTGGAACCAGGGGCGCTTCGCGACATTGACGCCTTCCAGCAGGCGGTTGGCGGACACCAGCACCTTGCCTTCGTTGTCGGTGATGCCGAGCCAGGCGTAGTAGGCATAGGTCTTCTGCATCTCTTCCAGCAGGCGGCGCTTCTGGTCGAGGTCGGACGCGCTGGCCAGTCCCGGCTGGTTTGCCAGCAGCTGGACTTCGCGGTAGCGCTCGAACAGGCTGCGGTCCAGCTTGTCGGTGGCCTGGATCGCCAGTTCGGCGAACTGCTGGCCGATATCGTCTTTCTGGCGCTCGGTAAACAGGGTGTCGAGCACGCCGGCCAGCACCAGCGTGATCAGCAGGACCAGGCCGGACAGCAGGAGCATCAGCTGCGCCGACAGACCAAGTTCGCCGGCTGCAGCCTGCATATTGATGTACTTACTGCGCAGCATGGCGGACCGACCCTTTTCAACAAGCTCTCAAAGGATCGATCATACCTACTTAAAGGAAACTTAGTCCAGCGCGATCAGCGCCACCGGCGCCCGCAGCTCGAACTGCACCTTGCCGCCCTTGACCACGGCGCTCTTGCCGGTGTACCAGTCGCGCACGGTCTGGCCGTCCGAGAACACGCCGGCTACCGGAATCGCCACAGTGCGGTCCTGCGGCAGGTCGAGCGCGACCACCACGCGGTCCGCCACGCCGTTCTTGTCAATGGTGCGCTTGAAGACGTAGGGGCTGGCCTGCAGCATCTGGTGCACACCTGCCCCAACGGCCGGATGCGCGTGCCGGAAGCGGCCCAGGCGCGCCCAGTGGTCGCGCACCTCGGCCACGCCGAACAGGCCGACGCGGGTGTTGTTTTTCAGCTGGTCCCAGTTCATGAAGGAGCGCAGGTTGGCGTCGCCTTCCGCGCCTTCGATCTTCAGCACGCGCGCGCTCTCGTCGCCGTAGTAGATCTGGGCCTGGCCGGGCGCCAGCAGCAGCTTGTTGGCCGCTTCCATCGGATGCTGGCGCAGCGCATCGAAGGGATTGCCGTCGTCGTGCGAGTCCAGGTAATTCAATACCGAGTAGCCCTTCAGCGGGCCGTTGAGCGCCGCCGAGTAGGACGAGAACAGCGGCTCGTAGCTCTGGCGCGCATCACCCGCCATGCTGAAGTTGATCATGCTGTCGAAGCCGTTGGCGTAATAATCGGCCTTGGTGCCGCCGTCGTAGGTGAACTCGCGGCCGGCCTTCACCGAATAACCATAGGTTTCGGCGGTCATGAAGAACGGCAGGTTGCCGATTTTATCGACCGTTTGCTTGCCGGCCGGGGTACGCTTCCAGTCCTCGTAGGCCTGGCTGGCGACCTTCTTGAGGTCTTTCCACACGCCCGGTTCGGTGTGCTTGACGGTGTCGGCGCGGAAGCCGTCGAAGCCGTACTTGCGCACCCAGTCGGCGTGCCATTTCATCAGGTAGTAGCGCGGCGCGCGCGGGTAGCCGGTGCGCTTGAAGAAATCGTTCAGCTCGGCCGTCTCGCGCTCGTAGCGCCCTTCCTTCTTCCACTTGGCGACGATTGCAGGCGGCACGTCGACTTTCTCGTTGCTGTCGGTGCGGAAGTCCGGCAGGTTCTTCACCAGCGTGCACTCGACCGTGCCCTTGAAGTCCTTGAAGGTACAGGCGGGCTCGGTGCGCACCCAGTCCGCCGGCCACACCGGGTCTTCGGCGGTCACGGGGCCGGTGTGGTTCATCACCACGTCCAGCAATACGCGAATGCCGCGCGCGTGGGCGGCGTCGACCAGTTCATGCATCTCCTTTTCGGTGCCGAGATTCGCGTCGATGCTGGTGAAGTCGCGCGCCCAATAGCCGTGGAAGCCGTAGGACTTGCCGGTGCCTTCGTCGGTCGAGCCGTGGATCTGCTCGACCGGCGGCGTGATCCAGATCGCGTCGATGCCCAGGTCGTCGAAGTAGCCCTCCTTGATTTTCTGCGTGACCCCGGCCAGGTCGCCGCCCATGAAGCCGCGTGCGACGGCCGCATCGTCCTTGCGGCCGTAGGCGTGGTCGTTGGCCGGGTTGCCGTTGTTGAAGCGGTCCGTCAGCAGGAAGTAGACGGTCGCGTTCTCCCAGGTGAAGGGCTTGCCTTTGGCAGGCGTCAGGTCCGGGGCGGCGGACGCAGAGCCGAAGGCGAGCATCAGGGAAACGGCAAGGGCAGAAAATTTCATTCGGGGTCCTTTATTTAGTTACGTCGTTCCCGCGGAGGCGGGAACCCAAGTTTTTGTGGCTTGCCACGAACTTGGGGGAATAATGCCAGTGGCATTATTCCGCCTGCGCGGGGACGACGGATTCACGTAATCACACTCGGTTCCATGCGTCCGGTGCGCTGCTTCAGTTCCGACACCTGCTCGGCAATGGCGATCAATGGCGCCAAGGCTTCCTGAGTGTCGAGATTGTGGCGGGACGGGTCGGCTTCGTAGCGTTCGAGGTAGACCCGCACGGTCGCGCCCTCGGTGCCGGTGCCGGACAGGCGCAGCACGATGCGCGAGCCGTCCGTCATGATGATGCGGATGCCCTGGCGCGTCGCGACCGACTTGTCGACCGGGTCGGTATAGACGAAGTCGTCGGCCTGCGCCACGCGGAATTCGCCGAAGGTCTGGCCGGCCAGCGATTCCAGCTTCGCGCGCAGGTCGGCCATCATGCCCTCGGCGGCCTGGGCGTCCACGGCTTCGTAGTCGTGGCGCGAATAGTAGTTGCGGCCGAAGCGCGCCCAGTGTTCCTCGACCAGCTGGTTGACCGACTTGCCGGTGGCGGCGATCAGGTTCAGCCAGAACAGCACGGCCCACAGGCCATCCTTTTCGCGGATGTGGTTCGAGCCGGTGCCGTAGCTCTCCTCGCCGCACAGGGTGGCCAGGTTCGCGTCCAGCAGGTTGCCGAAGTACTTCCAGCCGGTCGGGGTCTCGAAACAGGAGATGCCCAGCGCGGCGGCGACGCGGTCGGCGGCCTGCGAGGTCGGCATCGAGCGTGCGATGCCGCGGATGCCGTCGCGGTAGCCCGGCGCCAGGGTCGCGTTGGCAGCGATGATGGCCAGGCTGTCCGAAGGCGCCACCGCCAGGTTGCGGCCGACGATCATGTTGCGGTCGCCGTCCCCGTCCGAGGCCGCGCCGAATTCCGGCGCGTCGGCGCCGTTCATCAGCGCCACCAGTTCGGCGGCGTTGACGGGGTTCGGGTCCGGGTGGTGGCCGCCGAAGTCTTCCAGCGGTTCGTCGTTGATGACGGTACCTTCGGGCGCTTTCAATATCCCTTCGATGATGGCTTTCGCATAAGGGCCGGAGACCGCGCTCATGCCGTCGAAGCGCATCGTGAAGCCGCGTTTGATCAGCGCGCGGATCGCGTCGAAGTCGAACAGGCGGCCCATCAGCTCCGCGTAGTCGGCCACCGGGTCGATCACCTCGACCGCCATCTCTTCGAGCTGCGTGCTGCCGATCTGGTCGAGGTCGACCGGGCCGGCATCGCTGATGCGGTATTCGCTGAGCGCCTGGGTATGGGCGAAGATCGCCTCGGTGATCTTTTCGGGCGCCGGGCCGCCGTTCTCGATGTTGTACTTGATGCCGAAGTCGCCGTCCGGGCCGCCGGGATTGTGGCTGGCCGAGAGCACGATGCCCCCAAAAGCGCCGTGCTTGCGGATCACGCAGCTGACCGCAGGCGTGGAGAGGATGCCGCCGCGTCCGACCAGCACCTTGGCCACCTTGTGGGCGGCGGCCATGCGCAGGATGGTCTGGATCGCGTTGCGGTTGAAGAAACGGCCGTCGCCCCCGAGCACGAGGGTGCGGCCGCTCGCTTCGCCCAGGGTCAGGAAAATCGCCTCGACGAAGTTTTCGAGATAGCCGGGCTGCTGGAACTCGGTCACCTTCTTGCGCAGACCCGAGGTGCCTGGGCGCTGCCCGGCAAAGGGTTTGGTCGCTAAGGTTTGAATCGTCATTGTTGCGCTCCTGTCGTATTCGTTAATGCATGGGTTTGTTGTCAAACCATTACGATACGCGAGGAGCGCAAATTGTGTCGCAAGTTACTTTTCGGCTTTGTCCGTCACGAACAGCGTCAATACCCCCGCCAGCACCATGCAGGCGCCGCCCAGCACCAGGGTCTTGACCGTGTGGCCGCCGAAGAAGTGCGTGGTGAAGAAGCCGAGCAGCAGGCCGCTGACGATCTGGGGGATCGTGACGAAAAAGTTGAACAGGCCCATGTAGTAGCCCATGCGGCTGGCGGGCAGCGCGCCGGCCAGGATCGCATACGGCATGGTCAGGATACTGGCCCAGGCGATGCCCACGCCGATCATCGGCAGCATCAGGGTCTGTTTATAATGGATAAAGAACAGGCTGGCCAGCGACAGGCCGCCGACAACCAGGCAGACCGTGTGGCAGGTCTTGCGGCTGGTGGCGCGCGCCAGCACCGGCAGCAGGAAGGCCGACAGCGCCGAAACGCCGTTGTACACCGCGAACATCACGCCGACGTAGTTGCCGGCTTCCTGGTAGGCGGCCGACTGCGCATCGGTGGTGCCGTAGACGTTGTCGGCGATCGCGGTGCCGGTGTAGATCCACATCGCGAACAGCGCGATCCAGCTGAAGAACTGGACGAAGGCCAGCTGCACCATGGTCTTCGGCATCTGGCCGAAGCCGCCGACGATCTCGCGCAGGGCCACGCCGAAACTGCGCGCATGCTTGCGCTGCTCCTGGAAGCGGTCCAGGTCGGGCGGCGGCAGTTCGGTGGCGGTGAACACGGTCCAGCTGACGGCGGCCAGGAACACGGCGCCGCCGACGTAGAACGCGTACTTGACGGTATCCGGAATCGCGCCGTTGACCGGCACGTTCGAGACGCCGTAATGCGCGAAGATCTGCGGCAGCAGCGAGGCGATCACCGCGCCGCAGCCGATGAAGAAGGTCTGCATCGCGAAGCCCGCGGTCTGCTGCGAGGTGTCGAGCTTGTCGCCGACGAAGGCGCGGAACGGCTCCATCGATACGTTGATCGCGGCATCCATCATCCACAGCACGGCCACCGCCATCCAGACGGCGGCGGAATTCGGCATCAGGAACAGGGCCAGCGCCGCCAGGATCGCGCCGAGGAAGAAAAAGGGACGGCGGCGGCCCCAGGTCGGGTGCCAGGTATTGTCGCTGAGGTAGCCGATCACCGGCTGCACCAGCAGGCCCGTGACAGGCGCGGCGAGCCAGAACAACGCCAGGTTGTCGGGCGAGGCGCCGAGGGTCGAGAAGATCCGGCTGGTGTTGGCGTTCTGCAGGGCGAAGCCGAACTGGATGCCGAAGAAGCCGAAGCTCATGTTCCACAGCTGCCAGAACGACAGGCGCGGCTTGAGCGAATGAGTATGCATTTCCATCTGTGTCCCCTAACGCTGCCCGGACTCGTGCCGGACTAGCTCCATGTAGCAAAGTAACATGGGGATTGTTGAGTGTCAACGTAACAACGCCCGCAGAAGCGGGCGTTTTGTAGTCGAATTACGACTGCATTACGATTTCTTGTAGGGCTTCTTCTCGCCAAACTTCTTCTTCGGCGCGGCCTTGATCGGCTCCTCGCCGTCGCGCGTGATGTTCAGCTGGCGGCCCGCCACCCACACCTTCTGCAGGTGCTGCAGCAGGTCCTGCGGCAGGTCGGCCGGCATGTCGAGGGTCGAGTAGTCATCGTAGATCTCGATGCGGCCGATTTCCTTGGACGGGATGCCGCCCTCGTTGGCGATCGCGCCGACGATGTTGCCCGGCTTGACGCTGTTCGCGTGGCCGACTTCGATCCGGTAGGTCGCCATGCCCGGTTCCGGCGCGCGCATCACGCGCTCCTTCTTGAAGCTTTCGCGCGGCTGGGCGAAGGCTTCGCGGGTCGGACGCTGCGGGCGGTCTTCGCTGGCAAAGCCTTCACGGCCGCCGCGCGCCGGGCGTTCCGGACGGTCCTGCCATTCCGGCACCGGCCTGGCTTCGCGGTCCGGCTTTTCCAGCAGCAGCGGCTCC